>Ga0136643_10013116_pt1 | contig 12378 bp, 1 predicted proteins | sample TergutLab28metaG_FD_96883 | JGI IMG/M metagenome (GOLD analysis project Ga0136643, IMG submission 96883) | Labiotermes labralis P1 segment gut microbial communities from Petit-Saut dam, French Guiana - Lab288 P1 (version 3) (version 3) | ecosystem: Host-associated > Arthropoda: Insects >...
GTTTTATAAATCTATTCAAAACAGGGCTCAGGTAAAATTTAAATGTCTTTCTACCTGTATGTCTTATGTTCAGAGTATTTTTCGTGGCCCCTGTTTTGCTTCAGTTTGTCGTACTATGCGGATGTAGAGATCTCTACACCACGCGCGCGCGCATGCATATAGCTAGCCCTTAAGTTCCCTAGACAACCTGATGATGGCCAACACAGGCCGAAACATGAAGGTGTTTCCATCACAGTAATTAAATATACCTCAGTGATTAAGTTGTGTTTGACTACATACCTTCTCCTAGTTTCACACACACAACGGGGATGACACACTTCCTAGATACAGAGCAGTGTATGTACTATTGTAACTACAGTGACATGTATGCACTGTTGTAAACATAGTGCAGTGTAACTAGTTGTGTAATTACAGTGCAGTGTATGTACTTTTGTAACTAGTGTTCAGTGTATGTACTGGTGTAGTTACAGTGCATTGTATGTAATGGCGTAACTACAGTTCAAGGTATGTACTGGCGAAAATACAGTGCCAATTATGCACTGGTGTAACCACAGTGCAATGTAAGTGCTGGTGTAACAACAGCACGGTGTAGTTTCTGGTGTAACTACGGTGCAGTATAAGTACTGGCGTAATTAAAATGCAGTGTATGTACTGTTGCAACTAGAGTAGATTTTATGTAGTCTCGTAAATACAGTGTTGGGTATATATTGTTGAAACTATAATGCAGTGTATATACTGTCGTAAATACATTGCTGTGTATGAACTGGTGTAATTACAGTACAGTGTATGTAGATTTGTAAGTACATTTCTCTGTATGGAATGGTGTAACTACAGTGCAGTTTAAGAATTGGCGTAACTAAAACACAATGAATATATTGGCGTAAATACATTGCAATGTATTTACATGTGTAACTATAGTGGAGGGTATGTAATGGTTTAATTACAAAGCAGCGGAAGAATTTTTTAAATACAGTGCATTTTATTTACTAGTTTAATAATTTGCTTGGTACTTGCTGGCGTAACAACAATAGAGTGTATGTACTGGTGTAACTACAGTGCAATTTATGTACCGGTGTAGCATTAGTGCAGTTTGTTCACTGGTGTAATTACAGTTCAGTTTATGTATTGGTGAATTAGAGTGCACTGATTTTATTTGTGTAACGACAGTGCAATTTAAGTGCTATTGTAAATACAGCGCACTATAGATTCTAGAATAATTACAGTGCAGTGTATTTGCTGGTGAAAAAAAGTGAAGTGTAGTTACTGATGTAACTAAGGTGCTGTGTGTACTTGGGTAAATATAGTTCAGTGTATTTAATGTTGTAAATTCAGTGCAGTGAATGTACTGGGTTCATTAGAATGCAGGGTATGAACTGGTGTAAATTCAGTGCATTTTATGTACTGGTGTAGCTACATTGTAGTGTATATACTTGTGAAAATTTGTTGCAGTGTTCCTTATTTTTTAAATAGAATGCTGTGTAAGTAAGTGGGTAAGTATATTGCAGTTTAAATACTGGTATAATTAAGATGCAGCATATATCTTGGAGTAACTACTGCGCAGTGTTTGGCAGACGAAAATGCATTGAATTTTATGTACTGGTGTAAACATAGTGCATTCTAGGTAGTGAAGTAAATACTGTGCAGTGTGTTTAATGTTGTAACTAGAGAACTGTTTAAACACTGTCGTAAATCCTGTGCAGTATATATACTGGTGTAAATACACTGAAATGTACGTACTGGTTCAAATAAATTGCATTGCAAGTACTGGCGTAATTATAGTGCAGTGTATGAATCGGTATAATTACAATGCTTTGTATGTAATGATGTAATTACAGTGCAGTGTGTCTACTGGAGTAACTACATTGTTGTGAATATAATGGTGTAAATATAGTGCAGTGTTTGTCCTGCCATTAACACAGTGAAGTGTACATACTGCTTTTCCTGAACGGCACTTTATGTAAATGTGCAAAGAAAGTGCATTTTATGTACTACTATACCTTTCTGTGCAGTATATACACTGGCGTAAAATCATTGCAATTTACTTAATGGCGTAATTAAAATAAAGTGCATATACACTATTTAAGAGAGTGTAGTGTACATACAGTTGTAAATACAATGCGATGTATGTGCTGGTGTAATTAGTGCGCAGTGTAGGTATTGCTGGAACTACAGAACAATATAAGTAATTGCTTATATATAGTGCAGTGTATGTACTGTTGTGAGGAGAATGCAGTGTATGTAATTATGTAATTACAGTGCAGGGTATGTCCTGGCCTATATAGAGTTCAGTGTTTGTACTGGTGTATATACAAAACAGTGAATGTACTGCCGTAACTACAGTGCACGGTCGGTTTTATTGTAAATACACTGCAGTATATGTTCTTGTGGAAATTATTCTAGCGCTTTTACATTTGTAAATATACTGCAGAGAAAATAATGGTGTAAATATATTACGGTGTTTGTACTGGCGTAAATAAAATGCATTGTATGCACTGGTGCCGTTTATGTACGGGTGTAAAAACAGATCTGTTTATGTCCTGGTTTAAATACAGTTTAGTTTCTTATGCGTATTGGACCGTGCATCATTTTGATATTTGAATAAATGTTGACCAACTAGATGACACTTGCTTTATTATGAATTGCTCAACATGTTTCAGACGTTAATACGTCCATCTTCAGGAGCTAGCGAGTATTGGTGTGTTGTGTAGGCTGACTTGAGGCGTGCTGGTGTTATGTGGCGGGATTGTCAGTTGGTGATGTGGTATCCGGATACCACATCACCAACAGACAATCCCGCCACATAACACCAGCACGCCTCAAGTCAGCCTACACAAAACAACAAGTACTCGCTAGCTCCTGAAGATGGACGTATTAACGTCTGAAACATGTTGAGCAATTCATAATAAAGCAAGTGTAATCCAGTTTGTCAACCTTCATTCAAACAGCTCAGTTTATGTACTCCTGTAATAAATCTGCAGTGTAAATTCTGAAGTAAACAAAATGCAATACATGTACTGGCGTAACCACAGTGCATTGCATGTACTGGAATAATTTCAGTGCAGTTTATTTACTGGGGTAAAAGCAGTAAAATGTGAGTTTTGGTGAATCTACATTGCAATGTATGTAATGGTCTAACGGTATTTTATTTTATGTACTGGCGTAAATTCAGTGCAGTGTATGTACTGTTGTAACTACAATGCATTTTATCTACTGGCGTAGAGTGCTGTGAAATTTTTCTGCAATTACAGCGTAGTGTATGAATTAGTGTATAAACAATGCAGTGTATGTACTGGTGTAACTAGAGCGCTGTTTATATAATGTGGTAAATTTAGTACATATTATGTACTGTTGTAACTACATTGCAAAGTACTTACCGGCGTAAGTACAGTGCTGTATATGTACTGGAATTTCTACTGTGCAATGAATACATTGGGCCAATTACAATGCAGTGTACGTACTGACGTAAATTTCGTGCATTGTATGTACTGTTGAAACTATATTGCAGTGAATTTAAAAGAGTAAATAGAGTGCAATATGTATACTGTCTTAAATTCAGTGATGTGTATGTATTTGTGTACAAAAATTGCACTATAGAAATTTCCGTGCATAAAGAGTTGTGTATTTACTTTTGTACATATATTCCAGCATATGTACTGCTGTGTATGAAATGCGGTTTATGTTCTGGTGTAAATAAGTTACAGTGTGTGAACTGTTGTAATTAATGTGAAGTGTATGTACTGGTGGATATATATTGTAGTGATTTAATTTTGTAATTATAATCCAGTGTATGTATTGGTGTAAATAAAATGCTTTGTATATACAGGTGTAGATAAAGTGCTGCTTATTTACTAGTGTATCTAAAAACGTATTGCATTTGCATGTGTAAATACAGTACATTGTAAATACTCGTCGAACTAAAGGGCAGTGTATGTACCTCGGCAAGTACACTGCTCTGTATGTACACGTGTATATACAGTGCAGTGTAAATACAGTTGTTATTTTCTGTGCAGTGTGTGTACTGGTTTAAATATATTGCTATGTACTTAATGGTGTAAGTACAATGCAGTGTATATACTTGTGTATAAAATGTGCAGTGTAAAAAAGTTGTAAATACAGTGAGGTGTATGTAGTGGTGAAAACACAAGGCATTGCATGTGTAGGTCTAAGTTGAGTGCAAGCTACTTACTGTTGTAACTTAAGGGCAGGTTATGTACCTTTGCAAATAGAGTGCTGTGCATGTACTGGTGTAACTAAAGTTCAGTGTATGTAGATTTGAACCTAAAATGCATTTCAGGTTTAGTTGTGAAATAAGAGCAATATATGTACTGTTGTAAATAAAGGGCACTGTAGGTACCGGAGCAATTACAGTGCTGTGCATGTACTGGTGTATATGCAATGCAGGGTATTTTTTAGTGCAACGACAGTGCATTTTATGTACTGGTTTAACTACATTGAAGTGTATGTATTGGTGTAATTTCCGTGCTGTGTAGTTGTTGGTGTAACTACAGTGGAATGTAAGTGCTGGTGTAACTACAGCACAGTTTATGTACTGACGTAAATAGAGTGCAGGGTACTTAATGGTGTATGTAATTTACTGTGTATGTAATGACGTAAATAATATAGAGGATACGTAATGTTTTATCTAAATGCCGTTTAGGTACCAGCGTAACAACAGTGCTGGGTAGGTACTTTTTGCTACAGTTAAATGTGTGTACTGGTGTAAATAAAGTGCAGTGCATATACTGGATTAAATGCAATGAAGTGTACGTAATTATGTAATTACAGTGCAGGTTATTTAATGATGTAAACAGAGTGCAATATATGTACTGGCGTAAAAAATGCATTGTAAGTTCTGGTGTAAATACAACACAGCTTCCATACGGGCGTAATTACAGGGCAGTTCATGTAGTGGTGTAACTACAGTGCAGTTTATGTACCGTTGTAAATATGATGCAGTGTAAATATTGGTGTAACTACATTACAGTTTAAATAATGATGTACTTAGTTTTCTTTGTATGTACAGTCGTAAATAGAGTGCAGGTTATCTATTGGTGTAAATGCAGTGCAGTGTTCGTACTGGTGTAAAGAAAGTACATTGTTTGTACTGGTGTAGCTACAATTCAGTGTATGAACTGGAGAAAATACAGTGCAGTGTATGTACGGATGCAAAAATTTGGAATGTATGTACTTGCGTAAATATAGTGCAGTGTGTATAAATTTGTAACTACAATGCAGTGTATGTACTGGCGTAACTAGAGTGCAATGTATGAACTAGAATAACTACAATAGAGTGTATGTATAAGTTTAAGTACACTTCGATGTATGTAATTGTGTAATCTCAATGCAGCGTATGAATTGGCACAACTAAAATGCAGAGTATGAATTGGCGTAAATAGAATTCAGGCCATGAACTGGTGTAAATACTGTGCAGGGTATGTCCTGGTGTAAATAAGATGCAAGATATGTTTTGTTGTAAATACAGATCATTTTAAGTTCTTTTGTAAATAGAATGCATGGTCTTGACTCGCGTAACTAATTTGGGGTGAATATAGATTCGTAACTAGAGTACGGTATATGTATAGGTGTAACTAATTTGCAGTGTAGGCACTGGTGTAACTTCACTGCTGTGAATGTACTGGTGAAATAAAATGCGTTGTATGTACTAATGCACCGATACTGCATTGTACGTACAGATGTAAATGCAATGCAGTGTATGTCCTGGAGTAACTACGGTGAATTGGAGGTATTCTTGTAAAACAGTGAAGTATATATATTAGTGTAACTACACTGCGTTTTGTGTACTGGCGTAACTAAAGTGCTGTGTGCGTCCTGGTGTAGCTACAGAGCAGTTTAGGTAATGTTGTAACTACAGTGCAGTTTACGTACTGGTGTATCTTTATAGAAGTGTAAGTACAGGTGTACTTTCAATGCAGGTTATGTACTGGTGTAACTACAGCGCAGTGTATGTAGTGGTGTAGCTACAGTACAATATAGGTTATTTTGGATTTAGAGTGCAGTTTAGGTATGGCGTTTAATATATTTCAGTGTAAAAATTGTTTTAATTATGATGCAGTGTATGTACTAGAGTAAATACAATGCAGTGTATGTACTGGTGTTACTACGGTGCTGTGTATTTCCTGGTGAAAGTACAGTTCAGTGAAAGTATTGACGTAAATACAGTGCACGGTGTGTAATGGGGTAAATTCAGTGCATGGTATGTAGTGTCGTAAAATCAGTGCTGTGTATTTACTGGTGTAAATACCATGCAGTTTAAATCCTGGTGTAAATACACTGAAGTGTATGTACTGGTTTAACTTCTGTGCATTTTATGTACTGGAGTAAATAGAATGCAGTTTATTTACTTTTGCAAGTAAAATGCAGTGTATGTACTGACGTAATTACAGTGATGCGTGTGTACTGATGTAATTACAGTGCATTGTATGTACTGATGTATTTAGAGTGCTGTGTATATAATTGTGTATCTGGAATGAATTGTATATACTGGCGTCAGTACAGTGGAGTGTATGTACTGTTGTAAATACAGGGCAGTGTATGTACTGCTCTAAAATTCTGTGCAGTTCATGTACTGGCTTAATATACTTCAGTGAATTACTAGTGTAATTAAGGTGTATTGTGTGCACGGTTTCAATTGCGGGTCAGTGTTTGTACTGGTAAAACTACAGTGCATGGTATTTACTGGCGTAATAACAATACGGTTTATTTACTAACGTAATTACATTGAAGTGTATGTATTGTTGTAACTAGTGTGCAATGTGTGTACGGTTGTAAATAGAGTGCAGTGTATGTAATGGTGTAAAGACAGTGTTGCGTATATGATGCTGTACTTACCGTTCAATGTATACACTTGCGTAAATCGATTGCAGTGTATACAGTTGTGGAAAAAATGTAGTGTATATACTGGCGTAAATACATTGAAGGGTCCGTACTGTTGTAATTAAAGTCTAGCGTATGAACTGATGTAATTACATTGCAGTTTATATACAGGTGTAATTACAGTGTAGTGTATATTATTTTGATTATATATTTCAGTGTATGTACTGACATAATTATTTTTCATTGTATGTTCTCGTTTAATTACAGTGCAGTACATGTCCTGCTGTAAATACTGGTCAGTGTAGGTTCTGACGTAAATACAGTGCAGTGTATTCCCTGGCGTAACTCTAGTGCATTTATGTAATTGTTTATGTAGAGTGCTATTTTTGTATTCGCGAAAAACCCTGCGGTGTACGTACAGGTCTAAATACATTGCAGTGTAAATAATGAAGTAACTTCAATGCAGTTTATGTACTGGAGTAAACACACTCCTGTTTAATTAATTGTGTAACAACGCTGAAATATATTTACTGTTGTATATACAATGCCGTGTATGATCTGGTGTATATAAAATGCTTTGTATTCAAATATGTAACTGCAGTTCTTTGTAGGAACTGGTGAAAATACGGTGCAGTGTATGTAATTTTTGCAATGCAGTGCTGTGTAGATACTGGTGTAACTATATTTCAGTTTACGTAATTGGGTTAGTAGAGGGCATTGTAATTACTGGTGTATCGGCATTGCTGTGTATGTATTTCTTTATGAACAGCGCAGTGCATACAATGTCAAAAATACACCACAGATTACGTATGAGCGTAAATAAATTGCAGTGAATTTACATGTGTAATTACAATGCAGTGTAATTAATGGAGTATCTAGTGTGCAGTTTATGTACTTGCGCAGTTTAGGTTGTGATGTAAATACACTGCAGTGTAAGCAATAATTTAACTACCATGCCGTTTATGTACTGGTGTAAATGCAGTGCAGTGTATGTACTGGCATAATTTCATTGCAGCGCACGTACTAGTGTTTCAACATTGAGTTTTATGTACTGTTCTAAATACAGTGCAGTGTAATTGCTGTCGTAACTACACTGCAGTGTACGTATTGATAAATATAAAATGGTGTATGTTTTGGCATAAATATTATGCAGTGTATTTATTGGTGTATTTAAAATTCAATTTACATACAGGAATAAATATTATGCAAGATATGTACTATTGTAAAAAGAATGAAATGTACGTACTGATGTAAACACAGTGCAGTGGAAGTTCAGTCGTAACTAAAATATAGGTTATGTAATGGCGTATGTAAACTTCCATGTATATACTGGTGTAATTACAATGCAGTGTACGTACTGGTATAACAACTATTAGTGTTCTTATTTGTTTATTTTGGGTGCAGTGTACGAGTATGTACTGGCATAACTGTTGTGCAGTGTACAAACTGGTGTAACTAAAAGCAGTGTATGTACTGGTGTAACTACAGTGCAGTGTATGTAATTGTGTTATTATTTTGCAGTTTCTTTACTGGAGAAACTACAGTGCAGTATTGGTACAGGCGTAAATACAGAGCTGTGTAATCACTTGTGTAATTGGAGTGCAGTTTCTGTAATGTTATATATAAATTGCAGTTTATTTAGTGGTGTAACTACAGTGCTGTTTATGTAATGTTCTATGTAGTGTAAATAGTATGTACTGGAATAACGTAAGTGCAGTGTATGAATTGGTGTAACTACAGTGCAATGTAAGTATTTGTGCAAATACATTGCATTGTGTATAAAGACATAACGATCGAGCAGTGCAAATTCTTTGTAAATACAGTGTAGTGTATATATACGTGTAAGTACAGTTCAGGTTATGTAAGGTATAGGTATATTGCAGTGTATGTAAAGGCGTAAATAATGTACGTTATGGTGTGTATACAAGGCAGTGTATGAAACCGTTGCATATTCAGTGCAGTGTATTTATGTTGTAACTAGGGTGCATGGAATGTACTGGTGTAAATTCTTTACAGCGTATGTACTCGTGTAAATATAGTGCATTCTATGTAGTGGTGTAAATATGGTGCTGTGTATGTACTGACGTAAATACAGTACAGGGTAAGTACATTTCTAAACATGAAGCCGTGAATGCATTCGCGTAATTAAATTGCAGTCTATCTTCATTTGTAACTATAGTGCAGTATATGTACTGGTGTAACTAAACACAATGTAGTTCCTGTTGAAAATAATGTGCAGTGTATGAAATTGTATAACTAAAATGCGATGTATTTACTGGTGTAATAACAGTGCAATATATATTCTGGTGTAACTACAGTGCAGTGTACTTACTGCCGAAACTCCAGTTCAGTTTATGTAATGGTGTAATTCGTAGAATTGTAGGTACCGACGTAAATAAAGTGCTGTGTATATACTGGAGTAACTGCAGTGCAGTGTATGTACTGGAATATAATCAATGCAGTCTATATACTGATGTAAATACAGTACAGTGTATGAAATGTTGTAAGTAGTGTGCAGTGTATGTTCTAATGAAAATAAAGTACATTTTATGTACTGGTGTAACTACATTCAGTAAAGGTTCTGATTTAAATAGAGTGCAGTGTATATATTGGTGTAAATATAATACAGTTTATTTACTGACGTAACAAATGTGCACCGTATGTAAAGGAGAACATAACGTACAGTGTATGTACTGGTGTATATAGTGTGCAGTGTATGTACTGGTGTAAATACTATGCCGTGTAAATAATGGTGGAATTCGAGTGCAGTATATATACTGGCGTAAATAACTTGCAGAATATATACTGTTGTGTCTACAGTGCATTTTATTTACTGTTGTAACCACAGTTCTATTTATGTACTGGTGTAAGTACCTTGCATTGTAGGTACTGCCGTAAACACTGTGCAGTGTATGTACTGCCGAAAATATGGTGCATTAAAATATGTGGTGAAAATACATTGAAGTGTATATAATGACGTGACAACATTGCAATATATGTACTGGCGTAAGAAGTGCAGTTTACGTACGCATGGAACTAAAGTGCAGCGTATGTACTGCCGTAACTACAGTGCCGTGTATATATAGGCGTAAATAAAGTGCAGTACAGGTACTGGTGTAATTAGAGTGCAGTGTATGTACTCTTTTATCTATTGTGCAATTAACATAATATTGTAACTTCAGTTCTTTGCATACACTGGCGTAAATATTGTTCAGTGCATGAAATGGAGTAAGTAAAGTTCATTGTATTTACAGGCGTATCTAAAGTTCAATGTAAGTACAAGAGTAAATGAAATTAATTTTATGTACTGTTGTAAAAACTGTACACTGTAAGTAATTGTGTAACTACAGTGCAGTGTAAGTACTGGCGTAGCTGCATTACAGTGCATGTACCGGTGTAACTACTGTGCAATATATGTTCTGGCGTAAATACAATTCATTGTAAGAACTAGCGGATCTCCAGTGAAGTTCATGTACTGGTGAAACCACATCGAAGTGAATTTTGTGGTGCAACTTCAGTGCAGTGTGTGTACCGATGTACCCACAATTCCGTGTATATACTGGTTTATATAGAGGGAATTTTAATTCCTACTGTAAATACAGTGCAGTGTAATTTCTGGCGAAATTTTAGTGCAGTATGTGTACTTTTGTAACTACAGTGCAGTGTATGTACTGGAATAACTACAGTGCATTTTATGTCTAGTGTAATTACAATGCAGAATATGTACCAACGTAATATCAGCGTATTGATTGTTCTCTTGTAAATACAGGCAGTGTATGTACTGGTGTAGCTGCAGTGTAGTGTAACTAGTGGCGTGAATTCAGTGCAGTATAAGTAAATACAAGGCAGCGTCTGTACCGTTGTAAATACAGCGCTGTATAAATTTTGGTGTAACTACATTTCAGTGTACGGCTTGGCGCAACTCGAATCAAGTGTATGATTTAGCGTAACAAGAGTGCAGTGTATGTATATTTGTAACTAGTGTGCAGTGTATTCACTGATGTATCTAGAGTTCCGTTTAAGTACTGGTGTATCAAATGTGCCTCGTAAATCCTGGCGTAAAAGCACTGCAATATGTGTATTTGTGCAATAACTTTTGAGGATATGTACAGGCGAAATTATATTGCAGTATTATCTAGTGTAAATATAATGCAGTGTGTGTACTGGCGTAAATATTGTGGAGTGTATGAAATGTCGTAAATAAATTGCAGTGTATGTACTGGTGTAAATTAAATGCAGTGTATGACCTTTTTAAATAAAATGCAGGGTATATACTGCAGTATATACAGTGCATTGTAAGTACTGGTGTAACTAGTTTGCTGCGTTGGTACTTTGATAAATACGGTGCTTTTTTATGTACTGGAGTAAATAAAGTGCATTTTACATTTATCTACTGGCGTAACTGCAGTGATGTGTATGTAATTTATTCAAATTCTGTAGTGGTTATATACCGGCGTCAATATATTGCAGGGTATATACTGTTGTAAATACAGTGCAGTGTACGCACTGGAATAAATACAGTACAAATATATGAAATGGTTTAAATACAGTGAATTTTATGAAAATGTATAAATAGGATGCAGTGTATATCCTGGTGTATCTACAGTACAGTCTATTTACTGGTTGAAACAGACAGCATTGTATGTACTTGTGAAACTGCAGTGCAGAGTAAACAAATGTGTAACTAGGGTCCATTTTATGTACTGTCATTAATACAGTGCACATTATTTAATTTTGTACATAATTTGCAATGTATGTACATGTGAAAGTGCATTTCATTGTATGTAAAGTTGTAACTAATGTCCATTGTAGGTAATGGTGTAACTACAATGCAGTTTATGTAGCGATGTAAGTAAAATGACGTGTATGTCCTGGCGTTACGATAGTGCTGTATATGTACCGGTGTAATTAAATTGAATTGTATGTAATGGTGTAAATAATTGCAGTGTGCGTACAGGTGTAATTACAGAGCAATGTATGTACTGATTTAAATACACAGCAATGTATGTCCTAGCGTAAATATATTGCAGTGAATGTAATTATGTAATAAAAATTAAGCGTATTAGTTGTAACCTGGCTTTTATATCCGATAATATTAAAAAGGATCCTCTATCGACTTGTGTTTTCGGAGTCCATCTTCAGGGTGGCATGCCCCCATACAGTCTGGAAGATTTACCTCTGTGGCCCACCCTACGCTAAAGGGAAGTCTGCCGCCGTACAGTTCGGTAGCGTGGCGTCCGTGCGGACTGGTAGAGGTTATATGAAAGGGTGCAAGAGCGACCTATATGCGACTCGCGCACTACTCGTTCTTGAGCTGAAAGTTTTGAAAAGGGAAGTCTACCGCCGTACAGTTTGGTAGCGTGGCCTCCGTGCGGAAAGTTAGAGGTTATAGGAAGGGTTGCAAGAGGGTCCTAAATGTGACCATCGCACTGCTCGTTCTTGAGCGGATAATATTAAAAAGTGAAGTCTGCAGCCGTACAGTTTGGAAGCGCGGCCTCCGTGCAGACTGGTAGAGGTTGTGGTTGAGTGCGAGAGAGACCTAAA
>Ga0136643_10013117_pt1 | contig 12377 bp, 6 predicted proteins | sample TergutLab28metaG_FD_96883 | JGI IMG/M metagenome (GOLD analysis project Ga0136643, IMG submission 96883) | Labiotermes labralis P1 segment gut microbial communities from Petit-Saut dam, French Guiana - Lab288 P1 (version 3) (version 3) | ecosystem: Host-associated > Arthropoda: Insects >...
AATGGTTGCTGCGGTTTTTTTTCAGCAGGTAAAACGGCGGGGGGGGGGGGGGGAGTTTATCACGTCTCCCCCCCCCCCCAGTGCCGACGTTAAGGATAAGTGCAGTTGTGCCTCTGTCCCCACCCCATGTCCTCATGGTGTGGGGACAGTAACATTTTTATGTTCTTTACCTTTCAAATTTCGAGGCAAACTAGTGATCTAAGAAGACATTTCGACCTTTGCAGATGAGACCATTATATTATCTCTAAAGGCCAGGCATCAGTTACCCATTGACGCAGTGCCACTTCCCAGAACAGTTCAACCATGTGGCTATTCCTTCTTCCTTTTTACAGAAAGCTCGCTGGCCCATAACTTGTCACATGTACCAGGTTTCTGTAAGTCCTTAGCCCGACCAGGAGGGAAAGAAGCTCGGAAGCATGTCAGGGACGCGCGCGATTTCAACAACACCGAGACGCGAGCTCTCATCAAGTTTTTTTTCTGCAAGGCAAGGCACCGTAGGAAATTCACGCCATTCTGACAGAAACATTAGCTTGTTTCCTTCCTGGTCGGGCTAAGGATTTATCAGCACCCCTGTAAGTAGCAAACTTTGCACAAACATTGTCCGATTCTCTTTTCAGGATGTGTTGAAGCAAACGTGTTCTTCGGCGTAATGTCGGTTTCCCCATTGATATTTCGTCGGAGACTTTGGTGTTCAAGGCCGTTTTATAGCAACACTTGACCGTACTGCAGTACCGAGGATATCTAGAGCAAACGGAGTTCAAGCAAGGTCATGCCAGCTGCTAGGGTTCACACCCTACCGAATGAATCGTCCACGTCAGAACCGCAAGGTGAGTGAAAATACAGTGAAGAAAAATAGGCATTGTACGTATAACGTGACGTTGTGGCGCGTTCGCGTAATGTTTACATTCCTTCGGCTATCCTAAATGCCATTGCACTCGAAGGAAGCACTTTTGGGCGATTTAACGTCCCCGGCAAGAATAAAACATACTAAGGTCTTCATGTAACGTGTTTGATGTTTTTGCCAGATTTTCACAAAATTTTGAATGTGTCGACGAATTTTCTTAGAAGTCCCCAATATCAAATTTCACGGCAATCCGTCCAGTGGGATCCACGCCGATATATGGGGGGGGGGGACACACAGTGGATGGATGGACATGATGAAGGTAGTAGGCCCTTTTCGTGACAAAGCGAACGTCCCTAACAGTTCATTACGAGACTGATATACGTGTATGCCCATTTTGTCAGTGAAAATCTCTGTCATCTTGCATCACCCTGAGGAACCATTTGCACTTTCATGACACGCAGCGGGCGCTGGGAAGTGTGCATGCCACTTAAACATCTTCGTGCAATAAAGAATAACAAGGTGGATCCGTCGTATTTCAGTTTGTATTTTGTGGAAGGTAATGAGTTCATTTCAACTCAGCGAAATCCTGTAAGATGTTAAGGTTATTTTGAACATTATGGTGACTAAGGGAAGACTGGACAAAGACAGTTATGGCGGTCCAATGAAGGAAAGTCCAGACGTCACTGAGTAGGGGAAAACTGGACAGAGGTAGTTATGGTGGCCGAATTAACCTTTTGGCGCCGGAATTATTTTTTTAATTTTAGAACACCCTGTGTATAAAATGTGAATAATACAGGAACAAAATATGTTAGAATTATGAAACAAACTGCATTTTGAAGAGAAAAAAAACGGAGAGTATATACCATGTTTAAAATATTCAGTACATATATTTTTTGAATAAATATATAAAATGCAACTTTAGAGGTTAGCGGTGCGGTACGTCCACTATAGTTGACATTAGGCGTCTAAAGGTTAAGGAAAGGCCAGTCGTCACTGAGTAGGGGAAGAATGGACAAAGGCAGAATTGGCGGCCCAGTTAAGGAAAGGCCAGCTGTCACTGTGTAGAGGAAGAATGGACAAAGGCAGTTATGGCGGCCCAATGAAGGAAAGGCTTGCCGTCACTGAGTCGGCTTGCATCCAGGATACCGACTTCTACAAGAAACATGTTAATCAAAATTGTACTGAGTTAAAGCCAGACCTGTCATTTCTTTGCTTCCCGGTAACCAGCTTGATGCACACTGTGTTAACTTCAATCATTCAACTATTTTTTATCATGGCTCGATAACACTTGTGTGCCTAGGACTCCTCTGGACGAGTGATCAGCCCGACTCAGAGACCTCAACTTGACACCACACAACAAACACAAGAGGCAGATATCCATGCCTCGGCGGGATTTGAAACCGCAATCCCAGCGAGCGAGAGGCCGCAGACCCACGTCTTAACGGCGGGCCACTGGCATCGGCATCATTCAGTCGTTATCACAAATAATATTGACACCAGACATCATCTTTTCATAATAAGACAGTGATCCTAATTATCTGTGTTTCAGTTAGTTTTAGCCTTGTTTATCAAAGGTATAAATGCATAAGAACTGAGCAACTATTGTGTTCTTCAGGTAGCAGTAATGTGGGAACTCCATACCAACAACTACTTCACTCACTGCACCATGACCAACGATGGCTGACAGAAGTAAACCTTGGCAAGCGAGTTGGCTTTTATCGCTTTCGTGGAGAACTGGGGAGCGGAAACTTTTCACAGGTGAAAATGGCAATACATCAACTCACCAAGGGTAAGACCAAAATAGAATATGTTTTACCTTAATGGTTCAAAAGTTTTTTTCTCCACAATTGTTCATTAACTATATTTTTACTGTTTAACCAGGGGTGAATCTTGGTTTTATGGGGCCTGAAGTTCTGTACAATTTTTGGGGCCCCCTTTAAGTAAAAGACTACAAAATTATATATAAAAAATTAGGTACCAAAATGAATATATATTTATTTGGAACAAGCAAGGAAATCACAACAAATTACAAATTTTAAAAAGCCGACAAATACCACAAACATCACAAAATCCAGAAAAATAACATAATATTTTTATTAATTAACTGCCCAAGACACCTCTGTAACACTTTTTTCCTACAGTTTTTGGCTGCATGCTCTTTGATCACCTCTTTACATGACAATGATTTTGTAATATCATTTTCTGTAGAGAGAATAGCAACCTAATTCAGTCTCTCCTCAAGTATGGTTGATAGCAATTTGTTTTGGATTATTGACAGTTTAGAAAATGTTGCTTTGCCTGTGCAAGTGTGGGGCCCTGAAGCTCAATCTTCATTAGCTTCATGGTAAATCTGCTCCCGTGTCTAACAGTACAGTTTCACAGTAACCTCAAGTTCTGCACAACCTTTTTTCAGTCAATCAGAAAATCGCTGGACTACTATATGGGGAGCGGAGTGCCAATGAATGTGTTCAAATACATTCTTACATTTCAGTTCTTGTATCTGAAACAAAGACACTGTTCTGCCAGGATGTTTATGTTTTTTTTGTCTCTCCATAAAAATTTTGGGATAGTACCTTCAAGTAGACCATGGTCACATCCTTCTATATCTACACCTGGTCATCATTCATAAGCATTTTCCAAGATATTGGACAGTGAGCAAATAATCTGTGCAGTTAATACAGGATGTTAAATAATCAGCCATTCTGTCTAGTGTGTGTGTGTGTGTGCCATAAGAACATAACAGATGGAGACATTTAGATCAGATTTAGATCTGCTCTATTTTGATCTCAGGGGTGGAGTATAATGGGAGGAAAATAAACATTTTAATTGAAGTATTTGACTGACTGTGCCCAAAATTTAAATTACTGAGCCAAATAGAAGGAGACAGAATAAACAGTAGTGATTTTTTAAAGTGTATCATTTCTGTTAGAGGCAGCCATTGTGGCTACATGTCCCACACATGGAAAACCTAGCTCTGCCACTGGTTGCATCCAATGACACAGTAATTACAGATACTGTATGTCATCATCATCATCATCATCATTGGCACAAAAGCCCCTTTTGAGCCAAGGCCTTCTTCAGAAGTGTCTGCCAGCTGTCCCTATTCCTTGCAGCATTCCTCCAATGCCTCTCCCCCAACTTCCTGGCATCTTCCATCACACCATCTTCCCATCTTGATACTGTATGTAACAAGGGTTTTTTTTTACTGACAATGAAGAACATTCCTTCCCATTATCTTTACAACTCTGTATCAGAATCATACATCTAAGATCTGTCAGCTGTAAATACACATAATGCATATGAGTACACAGTGACATGCATCATATAAATCACATAATCAACCAGGTGTGTGGGATACAATGAATATGTGTAGTGGCGGTGTTCAAACTGAATGTGGCTATCACATGTTGCTCATTAATTCATGCAATGTAAATGTGCAGGATGTTATTTACCAACACATAGCACACATGTGTGTACAACATGAAAATTTAACACAAGAATTATGACAGAAGATTCATTATATGGTAACTTATACAATGTACATATTTTGAAATGGTAATGATGCCAGCTGTTCACTTTTTTCAGAGCGTGTTGCTGTCAAGATATTAGACAAAGCTAAACTAGACCAAAAGACACGGAAGATGCTTGCCAGGGAGATAGCAACAATGGAATCTATACACCATCCTAATATAATCAGGTGAATATATGCACCTGCAATCAAAGTGTTGCCTTTTATTTGCTTGTAATAAAAGCTAAAAGAAAGCTATTCCATTACAGGCCTGGACAGGCCCTCAGGGCTCCAGGAGGTTGAGGCTCCCAAAATTTCGAGACAGTTGACACATGAAGGTGGCAGGGTTGTCAGCATTACACACCGGCCGACTTAACTCCTCAGGAGATTCTCCTGGTGTTCATTTCTTTTGGAGGTTGAGTGCTCCCCAAGGCCGCAGTGTGACCAAAAGTATTAAGTCAATGAAAAATCCCAATTACCCCACTGGGAATTGATCCTGCAGCTTTCAGGCTTGTAGTGCAGTGCCTCAACTGACTGCACTATTGCATATCCCTGTTTGCTTGGAATGGTGAAGATCAATTCATGTAGTACATATACATAAGTAAGAATCCAGCATTTAGAATGAACCAAATTACGAGTAGTTACCAGCAAGGTTTGTGCGGCACATTATGAAACATTGCTTACATAGTTGTTGCATATTGGATTCTGTGTTATTGCTATCCTTTGTGCTATTAACAATAGGAAGTTTCATATGTACATACACACATTAAAAGTCAGGTCTGTAACTTTTATTCTATCTCTTGAACTATCCACTCACATTATACATTTCACCTCTAAATACAGACCCTGATAAAGACATGTCCTGTGTTATCAGAAGGAAGATAAGTAAAGTTCCTTTAGTGAGTTCTGATGTCTTCACAGCGTGTAGTTGAGCATTCAATCCTTCTGGGATATTATGCTGCATCACTGGTAGGTGCATCGTGACATTAAGAGGCAATGTAGCATCCCCAACTTCAACAGGAAGAATGTCCAAGAACATGGCAGTCCTTGAAGTTGAGGATCCCATGCTCCCTCAGAATGTCAGGATCTCTTTACTCAGTGACAGTGTCATATCCAAGAAGAATGGAATCCTAACCTTCTTCTTCTTTCATAGGTTGTATGAGGTGGTGGAAACATATAGTAAGATACATCTTGTAATGGAATATGCAAGTGGTGGTGAGTTGTTCAACAAGATAACAACAGGAGGAAAGATTGTTGAGAATGAGGCAAAGTACTTGTTTGCTCAAGTGATCTCTGCAGTCCAGTTCATGGTGAGTTGTCGAAATAAAATGTTATTCAACGTGATTTAGTTGACAACTACTGAGAAATATTGCCAAGTGGAAAATAATGTTTATCTCAATGCTGTGTAATAATATGAAGAAGTTTACAGGATAGGATGCTTAAAATTATATAGCTCTATCATCTTACACCCCTTACCCATAACAAGGAGCCCCACAACCCATACAGAGGAGGCTATTAGATCAAATGTGGATGTGGTGGATACCAGCAACACCCTGATGTCTCTGTCATCCACTCTGGCTGAGCTGGTATAGCTTTTGAGTATTTTGTCAGTGCAGTAGTTCTGTCATGTGAAGCAAGGTAGATAAACCAGGAAATTAAACTTGCAGATTGTAGAGTGTTGTATTTATTTGCTATATACTCTTCCAGCTGAGACATATCTATTATCCTGTCTACTTCTGGTGCTTTCATTTTTAATTACATAATTAATTATTACTGAGTATTGACATGGAATTTAACACTGAAGCCAGGCAGTATGTTTTAAATAACGGGGAACTGAATGGCTTTAATATAGTGTGTGTACTGGACATTAATGCTTTAATTACATTGATAAGTTACTTCATATATTCTATATTTATAGTGGAACATCTGTGGTTTTCAAAATTCAAAATATTTGTACTTTTTGTGGAATGCACCTCAGTTTAATTTTTCACTTGATGCAACTGTCATGGATATATTAATAAACGCTCAAAATTATTCACATGAATTACTGTTTCTAACATTACTGTAATTATAAATATAACAATAATCACAACATCAACAGTGACAAAAATGTGGATAAGGATTATGAAAATGATGACAAGAACCACAGAACAATGCAAGTGCCATGGGTGACTAGAAGATGACAAGGGCAAGAACAATAATCCTGATAATGGTAGTGGTTTGTAGTTTTCTTTAAATTTGTGCCTCTGGTGATGAGACGGACTTCATAGATGTTAACTGATCATGGATGCTGTTGATTAAATACAATTGAATGGTGAAGTGTAATATCTTTTGTATTATTTGCAGCATGATCATGATTTCATTCATCGAGATATCAAAGCTGAAAATGTGTTCTGTGCTGGGCCAGGACTGGTAAAGCTTGGTGATTTTGGGTTTAGCACACAACTTACTGAAGGTACATGATGAACACTGACATGTTGCTCTTTACTCCATAAGACTGTGACAGCAGGAACTAAGAGAATTCAAGATTGTAATTTCATTTGAATGCTTCTATTACCGATAATTTCTAAACACTTTGGTATTTATTGGTTGTCACAAGTTGGTTACAGTAATTATGTTTAGTTGGCACATCTTGAATTCATTTTGTTGTCTGTGTTATGAGAAATCCATCGCCCCTTCCAATGCGAGTTCTCCATAGAGTGCAAGCTAGTGCTTGTTCTTCCAATTTCCAGTATCCCCTGTTTTTCTGAAGGTCATTCAGTAACTGCCTACATCTTCTTCCTTGTCTTCCCATCACTTCTATCCTACCCTCTATCTTTCCTTCAACAGTGTGTTTTAGAAGGCAATTTGTAGTGTGTAGGATAGTCTTCTCCTTATTTATTCTTTGTAACACTTCAATCATTTCCCACATGATCAGTCCAACTGATCTTCTACAACCTTCTCCAGCATCACATTCTGTATGACTTTCCAGATATTTCTGATCTACTTTCCAAAGTACCCAAGTTTCAGCACAAAGCTGTACTCCAAATGTAGCATGTTACTAATTTTTTCCTTTAATTTGCTCCTGGGAAGAGGCTTTTTCTTGTTGAATTCTGTTTTTTTAAAATGAATATCTTAGATTTAATTTCCTGCATACATCTTGCATCATTTGTTATCATGCTACAAAAATAGTTGTAATATTCCACATTTTTTGGCTGTTTTTGATCTATCATAATATGTATTGGGAATTACTGCCTCAAGATTTTCATCACCTTGGTTGTTTCCACATTTATTTCCATTCCATAGAACATGTCTTTGTAGCTAAACAATGTAAAATCTAACAAAACCATTCTTTAGCCAACAGAAATAAGACTCTGGATTAATCATTCACATTTCCTTTGTGATATCATTCCTACATACCAGGAATATTAATAATGTTACAGTTCTGTACTACTCAACTATAATGCAAGTACACCCACAAGAAAACCATTGATTCCAGATTTCCACTTACTAATATTAGGTTTTTTTTTTAAAATGAAACATGTTTGGGTACTTCTGAGTGAAGGCATAGAGAATGATAAGAATAGTTCCCATAGGCTTTGAGGCAGGAATCTGATTGACGTTCTAGCCAATGGATCATCTCCACATGATACTCCATGCTGGTGCTACTGCTGCAACCACTGCACCAATTTAGCTTTGACATGTTTGTCCAACCTCCATCTGCAGCCTTGTAGTGCTTGAATACACATTTAAAGTTCCAGGTTGTATGGGGTGTGGTCCATTACCATCCAGAGCATGCAGTGCAGCATATTCTGTACAGTGCAGGCCACCTGGGGATGGGTTTCATAAACTGGCATGTTTACACCAGCAGTTAACCTGCTGTGATGCTCTCTTTTGAGCCAGTATGAAGATCTCAGAGGTTTCCACTGTAGCAATGTATGTTGATGGTGATGTCAGGTTCTTTTAATGCTACTTTCAGCAGGTTGTTTATGTAAAATAAAACAGCTGGCATGACCTTCCCCACAGGTGATGGGGCCTTGAATGTTGTATGGTCAGGGAGAAAAGGTGCAAGTCACTTAAGTAATGTACTCGTGTGTCAATTGAGTACTTTTCATTTTGTACAGGTATAATCTTGTATTCAAAAGGTACATAGACAGTTCTTTTTATCTTGACTGACATTGCACTGTTTCCCTCATTATTTCCAGTTAAATTCTGGTATCGTACAGTTTTCAAAAGTTACTTGATTCTAATATTTTATTACCATTTATTTCCTTCTGTGGGCCGGGTAGTTCAGGCGGTATAGCGACTGACTATGGGCTGGACGGCCCGGGATCGAATCCCAGTGGGGACGAGATTTTTTTTGCCCGTCCAGTCCAGCCATGGGGCCCACCCAGCCTCCTGTAAAATGGGTACTGGGCCTTTCCCGGGGGTAAAGTGTGGCCGGGGCATGCTGCTGACCACTCACCCCCTTCTAGTGCCGTGGTCATGGAAGAGTAGAGCTGTACCTCTACCCACCCTCTGGGCCACATCAGGCTTGTAATGGGATCCCTTTACCTTTTTTTTTTTAATTTCCTTCCGGTGGTACTCTGATAATTGATAATTATATATCAGTAGAGTTACTCTTAGACAATACACTGGATTACACATGATAGTTAAATAAATACCATATCAAGAGTTCCACACTATACTATCAAGGGTGATGTAAAAAAATTCTCTGCTCTTACTTGGTGACCCATTTCAGTGTGGAAACATATGTCAATATAAAAGCCTGTTTTTTTTTTAAGTTTTCTTGTCTTATGTTATATGTTTTGCAGGAGTATAAATACACAACTTTACAAGGTTTGAGGAAAATTTTAAACTCTGCCACCAAAACTGTAGCGTAACAGGTTCATTGAGTTAAATTTGCCAGAAGTTCTTCCTGTACAATATTCTATCCTGAAAATAAGCCTGCCAAATTCCTGCTTCGTAACACAAGGAAATAAATAGTATACTGCAACTTTCTGTAATATACTGTACTGTATCTTGATGTTATCCTGCATTATACTATGACACACTAATACATGAATATTAAATAACTGTTTTATATGTTCAGGTAGAGGACAGCAGCTGAACACATTCTGTGGGTCACCACCATATGCAGCACCTGAGTTGTTCAGGGATGAGAGCTACTTGGGGGCACCTGTAGATATCTGGGCTCTTGGTGTGCTCCTGTACTTCATGGTTACAGCACAGATGCCTTTCAAAGCCCAAACTGTTGCAACTCTCAAGAAACATATCCTGGAAGGGGTGTTTTCTATACCTGGTTATGTCTCCTTCCAATGCAGGAAAGTGATTGGTGAGTGAGAAATTTTTGCTCAACAATATAACATCAATCCTTCTAAACAGAAACAAAGAAGCAAAAGTATAAAATGTATCCAAATGGTTTATAATCTGTTCTTTGTAATTTTTCTACCCTTGGCTGACCATGATGTTTATTCAGACAAGAATCTTCTGTTGCAAACTATGTGCCATGAACAGAATTATAAATTGTTTCCTTGTATTTTATAAAGTATTCCCCGATTTGAAAAATGATTCAAATAACAGTTGTCAACTTTCATGTGTCTACATTTTAGGTAAAGCACTATCTTCCTTTATAAAAAGGTGTCATTTAAAAATCTAATAAAACTTCAGTTTGGCACAGGGTTTTATATAAACAGTACGCCAAACTTAAATGAGCATGGTGACTTTCTTAACATGAACTCACATACAAAATGTCTTCAACAATTTTGATTGCTTTCAGAAACTGAATATATGGACACACAAAAGAAATTCCACAATCATGTTTTCATTTCATGCACTTTGTGCAAAGTACATATAAGTAACATATTGTATTAGTGTTTATTCACAAGCCATGGAAGTCACATTAAAATTTTTGACACACCATAAGCAGAACACATGCATTAGAATTCTCTGCGTAGTCAATTTCCTATTTGTAACTGTTCCTGGTGACAGAAGTGTCCCGGCATCTCCACAAAGCAAGTCAGTATGAAAGTAATACTTTAGCCCTCAATTCATAACAGATTCAGCTCAAAATTGTCATTTGGTTACCAGAAGGATGTTTCAAACTTTCCCGTCTTGTTGGTGTTGTGAAATACTCCATGACAGTGTCCCTTCAAAGCAGTACATACCCAGAACTCATAATCATATCCCCATCTCTTTCAGCATTCCACAAACCCTGCAGTTAATGTACTGTTGCAAAACAGTGTACAGTATTCTTGTAAAGCCATTTTGACCTCTTCATATTATAATACATGGCATTATTACTTTTTTCGGTGGCCAGAGATTTGGCCTACTTGACTCAATTCTGCTCAGTATGTAATTCAGTGATTCTTCATGTGGGTGTAATGTGAATCCTCAGTGACCAGAAAACCTGTTTTAACCATATATTTCTGATTTTGAGTGTATTGACCTGAACTACAAAAGAGGCACACATTTTATTAATAGCTCAATGAGGCAAGTGAATGAATTTCATGAAACAAATGTTTCTGTATTTTTAATATGCCACTAAATATGAGACAAGGTACTCATCCTCTTCCATTACACCACCTATAAACCCTTTTATATTTTATGCTATTTGTTAACTAATGAAAATGTCTAAATTTTGTTCTTAAAACTCTCAATATGGAAGTGGGACAGAGTAGCTGGTGTATTGACTAGGTTATGGGCTGGAATACCAAGCGTTCGTGGTTCGATTCTCTGCAGGGGCAAGAGATTTTTCACTTCTCCAAAGTGACCAGACTGGTTCTGGTGTTCATCCAGCCTGCTATGCAGTGGGTAATGGGGGCTCTGTCCCTAGCTGTAAAGCAGCCAGCATGTGAAGCTGACCCCTTAAACAACTTACCGCTCAGATGAAGAGTGAATGAATGCACCCCCCACCTCTATGCCTATGCCTTCATGGCATATGCAGGGGAAACTTCACCCTTCCTTTGCATTATGCTATAATTGTGGCACTCTTTCATTTTCAAATACAGGTAAATCTCCACAAAAGAAACTGATAAAATTCCATTTTTTACCTTTTTTTGCATATATTTAGATAGAGGTAAGTGACTGGGTGAACCTCAGAGTCAGAATGTTAATATTGGAAAGGAATTAAACCCCAGTCATCCAGCAGTTAGAAAGTTATTTCAATAGGTTGTAGAACTAATATGCGTGTGTGTGTATGTATTTATTTGTGTATGTATATGTGTGTGTATTTATGTAGGTATACGTGCGTGTGTGTGTATGTATATATATATATATATATAAGTATATGTATATGTACAAGTATCATCCAGAAAGTAAAGACTGTTTGCGCACCAACATGCTGTTGCGAGAACACAAGCAATGCTTCAAGAGTTTAGCTGGGAAGTTATTGAGCATCCAGCATATAGTCCAGACTTGGCCCAAAGTGATTTTCACTTGTTCCCATCACTGAAGGAATTTTTGGGTGGAAGACGCTTCAAAACGATGAAGAAGTGAAAGATGCTATCAAGGAGTGTTTAAATGGACTGGCAGCAGAGGTCTATGATGAAGGCATAAAAAAGTCATCACATGCTATGACAAGGGCCTTAATGTTAGAGGCGACTATGTAGAGAAAAAACTTAGGGTCTGTAATAATAATAATAATAATAATAATGGCTCAATGGGTATGGGAGAGGCAGTACCTTTGTAAGGGGCTGACCCTGCACTGGTCCTCACCAGCCCAGTGTGCAGCAGTGCAACTTGAGGCACCAGCCACTCACTTCCCTGCACACAAGACCGTCCGTGCATAGTGAGTAATTACATCCGACCAGAGGTAAGCCTGTTTAAACGGAACAAAGCGGATCTAGAGAAGTATACTTCGAAAAAAAATCCCCTAGTCCAAGGTGTACACTACCGTGCCGAGGGACTACAGATGCATCTGCGGTGGAGGATAAGAAACTGAGAACGGTGAACTCTGAGAAGTGGCGACCCTCGGATTCAAGCAGCCTTACTGCGGCAGGCGGGGCTATACTGCAGTGGACAGAAGACATCCCTAGCTACTCGTGG
>Ga0136643_10013127_pt1 | contig 12374 bp, 5 predicted proteins | sample TergutLab28metaG_FD_96883 | JGI IMG/M metagenome (GOLD analysis project Ga0136643, IMG submission 96883) | Labiotermes labralis P1 segment gut microbial communities from Petit-Saut dam, French Guiana - Lab288 P1 (version 3) (version 3) | ecosystem: Host-associated > Arthropoda: Insects >...
AATACAGGAACCAAATATGTTAGAATTATGAAACAAACTGCATTTTGAAGAGAAAGAAACGGAGAGTATATACCATGTTTAAAATATTCAGTACTTATATTTGTTGAATAAATATATAAAATGCAACTTTAGAGGTTAGCGGTGCGGTACGACCATTATAGTTGACATTAGGCGTCAAAAGGTTAAGTTCCGGGACTGTAGTAATAAAATATCCTTTAGGACATACCCTTCTTAATATTCCCTGTTAAGGTAAAAACTACTCAGTGATTGTGTCGAACAATTAAACTATTGCAAGACGTCATGTTGCACTGTGTCGACAGGTAAGTTGTTACCGAAATTCCGCTTTCATTCTCAGAGTCACACAGCTCAACTCTTCTTGGACAGCTTGACCCAGAAGATGAAGGCAATGCAATCCTTCGAATGTCGTTAACTGGGAATACCAAGCGACAGGTGCAACATCCCAACATACACTCTAACAACCCCACATTCCCCGAGGATATAAGTAATAGGCGCAAAAGCGAAAAGGTTTTGTAGTGCTAGGGAAACGTTTTTGCCATTGACCAATCGACACGGTTTATCACGCCAGAAGACTTGCATCTTCAAATAAATGCCTGCCTGTCCAAACTACTGTGTTCAGATCGTCAGCATTCAGTGGATATTTCAGCGCTGAACTGACACGTGTTTTGGGAATACAATTGATCCAATATGTTTATTTTACCTATTGATGGAAAAAGTGTTTATTCTTAGAGTTACGGAAGCCGATTTTGGGGTCGTTATTTAAATATCTTCAAGTATTGGCACTGATTTCGTCATTTTCTCCTGTAACAGATAGGGCGTTCCCGCACCGTTTTATATATATATATATATATGACATGCCATTGCCGTTTTATCAAAGGCGTGGATCGTTTACAGCGTTTCAGCTTTGAATAAAAGCAAATATACTGTCTTTCCTGAATAAATTCCGCTATATCAGCGGGTGCTTATTGAAAGACAGCACCACCACAACTCTGTTCTTACTGTCACAGTCATACTCTGGGGGGGGGGGAGGTAAACAGGAATCATTCAAATGTTACAATATTCGTACAGTATAAATATTGGCTAATATGTAACATCTCATGGAATATCTAAGAAGTGGCTAACAAAAGAAAAAGTTAACATTATTAGTGACCATCAAAAACAAAATTACTGCAAATTTCAATAAAATGCTCAGTTTATCGAAGTTCTAATCCACCATCTTGTTTCATTTGAATGATATTTGCCTTTCTGACTAATGTTATTAAATTTTATTTTTTTTTGTGGCTTCATCGCATGGGAACAAACAATGAGCTATTATTGCTACATCTTCCTTGTTTTGCTTTGTGGCAGAATATCAACGGTTCCATGAATATTTAGTAACATCGGAGTTTATTCAGTACGACATTTAATTGAAAATAAACATACACATGCCACTTCCACTTCAATAAATGTGACTTTACAAGCGTGAGACTGCCGATTACTCGGCTGTTCGACGCGATAATTACGTTATCTTTAAATGATTAGCTTCTACTATCTGGCTTTACAGCCATCCCATAAAGTTTTTTTTTTAATTTACTGAAAGGCTTACGATATGTTGATAGAGAAAATAAAATTTAACTTCAGGTACAAGGAATCTGCTTAGCAACTTCAAAACCGGGAATGCATATGCAATAAATAGAACACTCTACATATTCCATCAGCTCCCTTATGAATGCCTGAAAACTTGCTTCAGCAAGGGAAGTACTGTTGTGGTTTGTATGACTAGGTTCAAAATTAATAATTTAAAATATTTTATCAGTGTGAGAAAGAAAGTTATCATCCACAACCACAGTCATTTTATGAACCCGGTGTCACTCACGGTTACGAAATAATTCAATGCCTTCGTGTTACTTGAAAACTGTTAAACCCTTCGTAGCCAGGACGATGCATAATGAAGTACCAGTTCTCACCTCACAAAAGCATACTAGTTGTCAATTATAAAGACTTATTACTTGATGCTCTTTAGGAAAGATATAGTTCTTTACTATAAGAATCACATGAAACAAATCAATAAATTACACTGGGCCTAGAAAGGCTGTTTATCATATTAAAGTAAGCTGCATTTAAGTCGCCTTGCTTCGAAGAATTAACATAAAAAGCAGGTAAAAACCTTACTTACTTACTTCATGAGCTAAGCCCTTCTTGAGAAACTAATCAGTTCTCAACTACTCAAGAAATTCCCCGTATTTTGTGGAACCCGAAAGTGAAGTACCACATTTACAAGTGCCCGCCACCTGTCCCTATACTAAGCCAGATCAGTCCAATCCATGCCTCCAATCACACTTCCTGATACTTCAGTTTAATTTTGTGTTCCTACCTACATCTCGGTCTTTCACGTGGTCTCTTTCCTTTATGATTCCCCACCAAAACCCTGTATGCACCTCTGTTCTCCTCCATATATGCTACATGTCCCGTCAATCTACTCTTCTCTATTTGATCACCCGAACAATATTGGATAAGGAGTACAGATCTTTAAGCTCCTCATTATGTAGTTTTCACTACACCCCTCTTACCTCGTCCCTTATAGGCCCTAATATTATCCTCGGCACCCTGTTCTAAAAAACCCAAAGCCTACGTTCCTCCCCCAATGTGAGCGACAAAGTTTCCCACTCCTACAAAACAACAGGCAAAATTATATTTCTGTATATCTTAATCTTTATATTTTTGGACATCAAACTTGAAGACAAAAGTTTCTGCATCGAATGACTTCTAGCACTCCTTTAGTTCGATCTGCTCTTAATTTCTTCCAGAATGGAATTTTGATTCGTTAAGGTTGTTCCCAAATATCTGAGCTCTTCCACCCTTGCAAAGGAACTACTACTAATAATATTACTTTTTATATTTTGACTTCGTCCTGCATTCTGATCTGGAGATATATGCATGTACTTTGTTTTATCAGTATTTACTTCTAGTCCAGTCTCATTACTAGCAACTACGAAAGCTTCTGTGTTTTTCTTTATAGTACAAATAACTAAACCTACATGTAAATTATCATAAGGCCAAAATATTGCATTTAAATCAATGTTCCTTTAAAAAATACAAATCTGTCATTTATTATCACTGATCAAAATTTGTCCATTAAACACTCGCTGCTGATACAAAAACTGAACACAAGTTTACGAAAGCTGGGTCTGTATCTACCTTCAGGTAAAATGTCGCAGAATACCTACTCAGCTCGTTCCGATGTTCTCAGTCGCAGGGCTAAGCATGAAATTTCTGTGTTCTGACATACCGGTTGCTAGAGAGAGTGAGAAGAAACTCTGGGTATATTTGATCATGATACAACTTGTTAAAGAGTAGAGAAATATAAAACAGATACGAAAATCACACACAAAATAGCAGGATCCACGACGATATTCTTAAGCCGGACTGTAAATAAACGAGATGGTCTTTTTGGCCCACCAAGCACCGACGAAATATTAATCAGAACTGTGGAATACACAGAACAATGAATCTGCCACGATGACAGAGTGCAAAGAGACAAGAATCCGGAAATTAATAACGAAATGTGGTTTAGTGGAAGACGACAGTTTAGAGAAGACATATTGGGTAAACAACTGGCCAATTCACTGTCGCTGCTGATGATGTTGCCTACAGCAGATTTTTTAATTTTCTGAGCGTCTTGCACCTTCGTGGCAGATAAGAAAACTAGCTTAATGTAACCAGTGGAAACTCCAGTTGAAGTTCCATGGGCAATAATTTATTTCCTGTTTTCATTTGTTAAACAGTAAACTAAGCCCTTACGGTGAAGTTAGAGGAATGATATACACAAACTTTCTCTCCTCTTTACAGTATCGGACTTCGTATCCATTAAGAACATGAATTTAATGTTATTTAGGATAATAATCACTTTTGTAAAAAAATCTCACATAACACTTAATTTTACGTAAATAATAACGCAAAGAATTTCGTGATATATACATACATGCATACATACATACATGAATACGTACACACACACACACACACAAACACACAAGCACGCACACATATTGACGTAACATAGGTACATTGCCGTACGCTGACAGTTCTTGTACACGTATATTACGCTTTGAATTCTAAACGGTAGGCAACTAAGTACCAAGTATTATGACTCCCGTCTGTCTAACAAACGACTGCACTAAACCATGAACAGAACGAAATTATAGTTTATATGTAAAATACGTAACTTACATGGAAAGTAAATCCGAAACTGTCCATTCTTCTGTCTCTGACGGTTGCTGCTCATCGATCGTCATATGAATGTCAGATATTGTTATGTGCAGAGAAAAAGCTATTATTCCAAGAAGAATTTCATTCTCGAGAACTTCTGTATTAAGTGGCTGGCAAGAACGATCGTATAATTAGATGTGATTACTGAGAACTTCCAGAAACTAAGATGAGCCAGAAATTGAAATTCCTTCTTCGTTCTAAGACAGAAATAAAAAGCACTGTACATACCTGCTGCAGTATATACCTTCTTGGTCTTTAATAAATCACACTTTTCTCCGAATTTCTATATTTTCATCTAAATATAACATAAATATAACTTAGAAAATATTGGTTCACATTTTCTCTAAAAGGATTGTTTTAACAATAATTTGAAAAGAACAGAACCTACAAAATATAGGTATCTTTATGTCAGTAGCATGGTTTCAGTCTTTTAACTGTTCCTTGTACAAATACGTTGAGAGAAGTGCATGTGACCTGAAAGCACACTCCAAAATAGTCGTAATTTTCATCACGTCGTCATTAATTTCGTGTTTTAGAAAACAAATTCAATCATCTTCACCGAAAATGGGGCCAGCCGGATCCCCCCCCTAATGTCGCTACACTTTACTATAATACGCTGTGCCAATTACAGAATATAGCAGACGTCACAATCACCACGGTGTGTACCTGAAATGTGGCATGTGTATTAAATAAGTCGACGTAACTGATGCATATTTTAAAATTACCGACAATTGGCTGGTAAACAAAAATCTAGACCTGTTACGAAATCGGAAAGTAAATGTCATTGCTTTCAATAGCAATCAGCCGGATTCTGAGCCAGATTAATAAAATTACTAATCCTTAACCCTCAAACGGCCACCCGGGGTCAAACTTGACCCCAGTCTTCTTTTTTTTTCGATAAATTTTGGTTTATCTTACAATGACACCAACCTTCGTTACTTTGTCACGACAAGTGTCCTCTAGGTAGCCATAGTGGTTTTGTGCTGTTGGTGATAAACGTGTCCCTAAAATTTCGATTTTCCCTACCTGGGGTCATATTTGACCCCAAGTGGCCTTGCGCGTGTTGTCTTTCTTTATTTAGTTTTGTGCATTTTTATGGCGATAATGTGCTATAAAATACTACTATAGTATCTTTCGTCCGTATTCTGAATAAAAATGGCTTCCCTTGAACAATTTCTAGACGATTATGAGATTAGTCGTCTAGTGATGATAACGAGGACGACAGACAAAGCGGTGATGATACTGAACTAAGTGGTTTTGAAGATGAAGAACTTGCTGTAGAGGAAGATCTTGATAATGATATTGACTCTCTGTACGATGTTGCTGACACTGGTGACCATGGACAGCCGGAAAACACAGACGTTGAGGATTCTGAACACGAGAAACACAGACGAGGAGACGAACGTTTTTCAAGGCAATGGGTTTACCTGGAGCAGGACACCTCCCAAAGTTGCTCGAGCTCGCAGAGAGAACATAACAGTGCGTCTTCTGTTGTCAGTGATAAGATATGACGACAAAGCAACAAGAACTGACCGCCGTTTTGAAGGCAAAATGGCAGCATTTCGAGAAATTTGGGACTAGTTCATTGGTTTGTGTCAATCATTGTAGTTGTTTGGTTCAGCTGTCTGCATCGATGAACAATAACTTCCATTCAGAGGGACAAGTGGATTCCGGCAATATATGCCGAAAACCAAGAAAGTACGGAATCAAAATTTGTGTGATATGTGATGGTGCCACGAAATACATGATGAATGCGAATATTTATTTGGCAAATAAAATAATGGAGTAGTTCTTGGATTGGCAAGTGATGTTGTCTGCACATTGGTTCAGCCTATTTCTGGTCAGTATAGAGGCGGGCGAAATGTAACAACAGATGATTTCTTTACGTCTGTTGACCTTGCAAATCAACTGAAAAACAAAAAATTGACACTTGGTGGGACAATGAAGTAAAACAAAAGAGAAATTCCAAAAGAGTTCAAGCCTGCTAGGCAACGTGATTAAAACTCGTCTATTTTTGGATTTACCAAGGATCTCACACTTGTGTCATGTGTCCCTAAGAAGAACAAATCAGTTGTCCTCCTTTCATCACTCCATCATGATTCAGCAATCTGCAGCGATTCAGGAAAGCCTAAAAGCATTGAATTTTACAACAAAACAAAAGGTGCAGTAGAGATGCTGGATCAAATGTGTGCAAGGAACAGCGAGCAACTGGCAGATGGAGAGTGGCAACGTTTTATGGCATGATCAACACTGCTGCAGTAAATGCTTTGGTGTTATATGCACACAACATGCGCAAAGATCAGCCTGAGGAGAATATAAAAAGGAAAGACTTTTTGCTCAGAATTGCACATGTTCTGGTGACACCATTTGTAACACAACGATACAAACTTTGTTCGCTACTTAGGAACATCAAAACAGCAATAGTCATGTGCAGATTTGTCTCTGATTCTGAAGAAAACACCATGCAGGACCCCGAAGACTACGAGGCGATATTAAGAAAGCGAGAACGCTGTCATGTATGCAGCAGGAGTAGAGATGTGAAGACACAATTTGTCTGCAAAGGATGTGGACGTTACGTCTGCAATGACCACATGAGTATGATTGTTTCTTGTGTCACTTGGAAGAATAAGGATGAAACTGATATATCTGACTAGTTGCGCTGTTTTAACGACATCTTCTTCTTCTTCAAACCATTTTATCATATTTACATTCTAGAAAACAGAAATAAATATTGAACATAACCGGAATTCATATTCCGTATAGGGTAAATGATAATCATGTCATTGTTGTATGTCTTTGTTACATGAGGCTGTCATTTCAGTAATGTCAAACTGTGTTCTTTCGTAAGTATACGTGTATTTTAATTTGACAATAATAGAACTAAAAACCAGCATTAGTTATAACCACTTTCACGGTGGGGTTACATTTGACTCCAGGTGGTCTTCTACATCCTAATACGTAGGGCGGCCTTTCGAGGGTTGAATTGTGCCATCTTTTCCGTTATAGTATATAACATACTCCGTGATAACTGGGTCTCTGTCACCATGGCATGTCGCATGGTCGGGTTGCTGCGAATATATTGAATAAGCATTCGCGGACAGCCAAAAAGGGCTGGTCCTCCAGCTTGGGGGTTGGGCGAGGTGCTAGCAAATCCTCCCCGTAAAAATGTATCTTGTTACGAAAAATTCACACAGAAATCACTTGTGAAAGTGGTAATGAATTATCGGGTTCCATAAAATGCGGGGAAATTCTTGACTAGCTGAAAAAACAAGTTTAGTTGCACAAGAAGAAATCTGCTCTATTGAGTGAGTAAGTAATTACATAATATACTAATGTTGGTTCCTGAAGGAATTTGTGTACCTATAATTGTTTGTTTACTTAGTACACGTGTTTCTGCCACGTACTATTTTTTATTATCCTTTAATTTCAGGTTTCATGTGGCATCGATCGTCCAATCAAGGAACCGGAGGTAAGTCAGAGCAATAAGTAAAGAAGAAACAGTTCAGTGCCAGGATGAGAAAGAATTTCTCAATGTCCTGTTTCTAGATGAAGCTTCTAATATGTAAGTAACAACGTCGAAATTTTGTAAATGAAGCCAACTTGTTGCACAATTTTTCTTAATATGTTTATTTCTTTTCTGTACATGTTTCGGGAGACTATGTTTCCTTCATCAGGAGAAAAAACTGTATTTATGCGACACTTGCTACTTGTTATTCTGTATGGATGACTGTCTGGTAAGCGTAACAGAGAAGTAGAGAAAAGGAATAAACATACTAAGAAAAACTGTGCACCAAGTTGGCTTTAATTACAAGATTATACAGGAATGTACGGTCAACGAAACCTAAAAAGCGTCGTAATTGTAGAATTAACTGGCTGATTTGTGTCTAGGAAATTTACGAAGAGCTTTTGGTGTTTAAATCCATTTTAAAAGAAGAAATACCTTCAGAATCCGAATTTTAGAGCAAATGGTGAACATCTTTAAACGAAAACTTACTTTAATTCACTGATCCTGTAATATAATACTTTAAGAAGCGTAATTAGAACAAACATAAACACATGACACATAACAATTGCTGTAAATACAAAAAAATATTTCCTGATGATGAGCTGTAAACATGCTAGAAAACATGTAGAGGTTAAATATTAGTGCATCCTGTTGGTTCTTATTGATCAAGCACAAAAAGTATTAAAAGAAATTGCTTTTAACTAAGGAACATGAAATTTTCCAGTAAAACTTAATATGCAATATGATAACACTTATAAAATCTGCAGGTTTAGTGGTCTCATTATCGAACAACATATTACATGAAAACGGATCAGGCAATATAGCCCATTAACAGTTAACTTTATTGAACCTATAAAAACGTAAATAAATCAGTTTTATAAGAAAATGCAAGTTTCCCACCATACAGAAAATACAGTGGTTCCAATACAGAAGTTACGTTCGTAAATAATGTAGCCCAATGTTTCCCACACTTTTTTTGTTGCAGACTAATTTTGGTTTCCAAAAACAACCATGGATCCTCACATCCTTTCGCACGTAAATGTAGTGTGTCCGGATGATAGGTATACAAAATTAAAAATTTATATGGCAATCAGATTTTAGATCACTAGGAATACTTACCAGTAGCGTATGTAACAATACATTACATGATTCGTCATTAATTTAAATCATTGTGTCTAGCTTCATGGGCACAGGAATTTCTTAATTAGATATTCTAACGGCCAAAAGAAAACAACATATTGCCAATTACAGAATTTCCACCAATACTTTTAACAAAATATTATATTTTTAATTAAAAAATAAGTTAACTTCAATGTAGTCTTTACAGAAATGTACACATGAATCTCTTAGGATCCTCGCAGCATACTTTAGGAACCACTGGTGTAATCTACATAGATATAATAGATTCTTATTGTGAGAACCAAACGAATCACACACATTCATGTTGCAAGTAAAAGGCTGGTTTTTAGTATTTGTGACTGTGGAGTTGGAAGTACTTCATTATATGAACTGCAATTACTATGAAACTTATTTTGCAAATGAAGTGAAGAAAAATATTTTGGTAACGTAAATTAATATTTTAATTTAGTTGCTGAATAGACATGTTATAATTTCTTTATCAGATAAATGTCTTTGCGACGTTACTTCTATTTAAAACCAAATTATTTTAAAACTATGAGACATATTCTAGATGCAGATAACTGAGACTTTAAACAGATTAATGACATAGAGTTTTTTGTATTAATAATGGCGATAGGCGTGTAAAGTTGCATCAATTTGGTTCTTTTCCTGGTAACTTTTTAATGATAATGAGTATATAATTTTGATTATAATCGATCATGTAATTTTCAAGTTATCCTACTTGCTAAGTTTTTCCATTTCGTAGACTATATAATTAAGACCTATTAGTTCATTACAATAATAGTCTGAAAAATTGAACTTCCTCTTGCTTTAAAATGAAAACATGAAGTATGCTTGCTACACATTCTTACTCTAGCCCTAAATTCATACTCGATTTAATCCAAGTTACAAAGCAAAGTTAGCATCTTGCTAGTTAATTAACAGCTTCTCTTCAGTATACGCCATTTCCAGTGTTTTGCTAGTCGTGAGATAGTAATCCCAGAGTTGCTGTCAACAAGAATTTTAACCTTTTAAAGCCAAGCAGTTTCTCTAATCACTACTAGTTTTAACATTAGAAAATTCTATATGGTGCTCGCTTTGAATTGAGTGCTTTGTAGAGATTTCAAATCAGACAGCGACTTTTGCTTTATATATCATTAACTGGTTGGTTTTTATAACCGTGGTTTGAACTGTTTACTACGCGGTACGGACTGCTTCCTTACATAAAGTAGATTATGTTTCGTCTTTATAAGGCAAAATTTTTTCATGCTTGAAATAAGATATCCACATTTATTTTCTCTCTTCCACAATGACACAAATAACTACATCAATGTTCTTAATTAGCACCAATATCTGATCGGTATTTATGTTAATGATTCAGATGGAGGTTAATATTTTTAATAATAATAATAATAATAATAACAATAACGTGCATTTAGTGCGTGCCATAACTATTTTCTTCTGCTTGTCATCACTTCGGCTTGTTTTAAAATAATGTAATCTTGACCAAACTTTCGTACTATATATCTTGTGTTCAACTAATGTACTCATATTAGTGTAGTCATACTGAAGAACTGCATGCCCTATCGACTTCGGATGTGGTACAGTCACCACACTGGAGGCGAGAATATTTTTAAGCATGTTGGTGACAAATATGAGAGGTCGCAATCTGAATACTGTGTTACTCTCAGCTGACCATATAACTTAGCACGCTAATTAAACACTGTTTATTGGATTTACCCTTTGAACTTAGTTAAACTATTTCAGAGTAATTGGTGTTGCTCACTTTAACATTCGCAACCCCACAAAGTAGGCCAGATTGTATTTTGCATTAGTATTATTAATATTGTTGTCTACCGGTGATGAGACCCAAATCCTCAGCAAGTATACGTGTGTTACATTTTTAAAAAAATTTTCCTCCTTAAATTAATTATAATAACGACTCTTCTGTAAACTTCGCATTCCACTGGTGTTTCTTCAGAGATTATTGGTGTGGTTTTCACAAAGAAGTTTCACACTTTCATCAATATATTTTTATAGATCAGAATAACATGTAATATTTTGCGGTAATTTTTCTGTAGCGCAATAGACCAAATCGGGCCTAGGTCGCATAATTTTTTATGTCCATAGATCACACAAAATTAGACACGCACACGCAACTAGTAGGTGTCCCCTGAACGAGTGATCAGCTCTTCGCAAAGGCAACTACATATACAGCACACAAGAAACACACAGACAAACATCTTTACTCTCAGGGGGGATTTTTTTTAAATTTCCACTCTTATTCGAACCCGCGGTTCCAGCTAGCTTCAGACCTACACCTTCGCCCGCACGGTCAACGAAATCGGCTACAGTCAACTTAGTTCTCTTTATTTAAAGTATAACTTTTAGGTCAAAAACTGTTAACACCTCTTATTAAATGCGGCTGAATTTAGACTGCGTTTTTTACAGACTTCACTGTGACAGAAATAAATTTGTAAATGCACGAATGCTTCCATTGCCATACATTGAATCACTGGTATTATATTATTCAACCACCTCCCCTTCTCCATAGTTATTCCACTATAAAATATTTACAAATTAAATTTTATTACAAATGTTGTTTATTACATATTCATATCTAAGTCAAATACTTCTTTCCTTCCAAAATATTCTCTAAGGCAGAACAAAACCTGTGTAATTACGTCACTGGACCATGTATTGAGTTAATAAAAGAGACTTTAAATTTCAGTTTGACTTGTTAAATGAATTCTGACTCAGAATTCCGTTTCTTGGCTTCCTCACGAAACTAAATTTCATATCTTGTACAACTGTCTGGCTTGCTCTTCTTACGAAACGAATGTATCGTCTTATGTTCCATCAGACTTATGTTCTACTATTTCTCAACAACATCCCATGTTTTAAAGAATTAAATAATCTTATCTATAAAATTAATTAATAATTAATCATTCCAATAAATTCTATACAAAATATTTTATTTAAATTATAGTAAAAATTTGACTGTCACAAATGTTTCTCATTGCATATATAACATTATTCTGTTGTACGTATTTTTAAATAAATTATTAACGTCATAAGTAATTACAAGAAACCCTTAAAATTCTTCGTGATTCACTCTCAGAGACAAACTAAATTTCATTGTCTAAAATAAAGCTCTCCTCACCCAATATTGTGCGGGTGATAAAATCGAGAAGAATGAGATGGGTTGGGCATGTGGCGCATATGGGTGAGGAGAGGGGGGTGTATAGGGTCTTGGTGGGGAGACCGTAGAGAAAGACACCCCTGGGGAGACCTAGGCGTAGATGGGTGGATAATATTAGGATGGATCTCCAGGAGGTGGGATGTGGGTATATGGACTGGATTGGGCTGGCCCAGGATAGAAACAGGTGGCGGAAGCTTGTGAGTGCGGTAATGAACCTTCGGGTTCCGTGAAATGCGGGGAATTTCTTGACTAGCTGCAAACCAGTTAGCTTCTCAAGAAGGA
>Ga0136643_10013129_pt1 | contig 12374 bp, 12 predicted proteins | sample TergutLab28metaG_FD_96883 | JGI IMG/M metagenome (GOLD analysis project Ga0136643, IMG submission 96883) | Labiotermes labralis P1 segment gut microbial communities from Petit-Saut dam, French Guiana - Lab288 P1 (version 3) (version 3) | ecosystem: Host-associated > Arthropoda: Insects >...
AAGAGAGCTGCGATAGCATAGTCACCATAGTAACTATTCTGTAGATATCATAAGCACCTTCCCTGGGGATAAAGTAGCCAATGCATTAAGTTCAGCATGTGCCTCCATTTAGTGTCATGGTTACACTTGGGTGCTGTTATACCAGTCCCATGCATGCCTTCATGGTTGCACAGGGACAACCCAATTTTAACTCCTGTAATCCTTATGAAGTTTCCCTGTTCATGCCAAGAAGGCATACAGGGGGGTAGAGATATAGCTCTGGTCATTTGTAACCTCGACACCAGATGAAGCTGACTGGTCAACACCATGCCCTGGCCACTTTACCCTCAGGAAAAGAATCATTGTATCCTTTGAACAGGAGGCTGTATGAGTCCTACAGTCAGTAGAGATGGTTTTAGAGAAAAGTTCTTGCCCCTGACAGTATACAAAACCAGGGCCATCCAGCCTGTAGCTAGTGGCTGTACCGACCATGCTACCTTTACTCCTTTTCCTTTTTTATGTGGTTTAAAACAGAAAGCAACATTCCTTCAAAAGGAATACCATATGATAAATTATGATGAAGGATGATAAACAACATGATACTGAAAATGGTATAAGCAGGGCAGTTTCAGCATATACAAAGGTATGCTTCCAGTTATAAATTATCCTGACACGAGTACACACACTTTAAAAGTGCACCCTTCTTCAAATTTTTAAGGTTTTACAGACTTTAAAATGGGTTAACACAACATACAAACCTAACAATCGAAAGCCAAACCAACTGCATGAAGCACAGTCCTTCTGGAGAAGCTAATGGTCCCTTAGCTAGTCAAGAAATTTCCCAATTCTTATGGAAACTGAAAGCTCATTACCACGTCCACAACAGCCCACCACCCTGATCTAAATAAATCCAATTCATGCACCCTCGTTCAACTTCTTTAAGGTCCATATGAATACTAACTGCCCATCCATTCCCAGGTCTTCCAAGTGTTCCTTCCCCTCAGGTTTTCCAAATTAAGTTCTTGAGGTTTTCTCATCTCTCATACACATGCTACATAACCTACCAATTTCATCCTCGATCAAATCTCACAATGCACAAAGCATTTTTACTCATACTGCGTTAGAATTCTGTATACCAGAAGTTGTCAATCTTAATCACAGCCATGTCTTAATCCTATGTACCGGCTTAAAAATTGTCAATCATGTCTGATAGAACCTGACAATCCACATGGGCTAGAAGGAAAGTAGGAGTCTACCTACTGACACAACACAGAGATTTTTACTGCCCTAAGTCCCTGTCTACATATTGACACAGCACACAACTTCTCACTCTTCACAGTTCCTCTTTACATACTGACACAACACACAATCCCTGTCTACATACTGATACAACACACAGCTTTTTTAATGTCCCCAGCTCCTGTTACTGACACAACACACAGCCTTTTACTGTCCTCAGCTCCTGTTAGATACTGACACAACACACAACTCTTTACTGTCCTCATCTCTTGTTAGATATGGAACAACACACAGCCTTTTACTCTCCTCAGCTCCTGTTAGATAGTGACACAACACAGCTTTTTACTGTCCTCAGCTCCTGTTAGATACTGTAACAACACACAGCTTCTTACTGCTCTAAGTCCCAGTCTACATACTGACACAACACAGAGCCTCAACTGCCCTCAGCCCCTGTCTACATACTGACACAACATACAGCTTCTTACTGTCCTAAGTCCCTGTCTACATACTGACACAACACAAAACTTCCTACTCTCCACGGCCCCTGTCTACATACTGACACAACACACAGCTTTTTACTGTCCTCGACTCCTCTTACTGACACAACACACAGCTTATTACTGTCCTCAGCTCCTTTTAGATCCTGACACAACACACAGCTTCTTATTGCCCTAAGTCCCTGTTTACATACTGATACAACCCAGACCTTTTTCTTCTCAGTCCCTGTCTACATACTGACACAACACACAGCTTCTTATTCCCCTCAGGTCCTGTCTACATTTATTTATTTATTTATATTTTACATTCCATGGATCTTTTGGATAAACCCCATACAGATATAGCAATAGTCAACATAGATATGAATACAATATAAAATGTCATGTTGTGTATGCTATAACCAGCATCTGTCATAGCACAAAAATAGAACAATCCAACACAAGTCAATCAATCACACATTAATAATATGAATAACTTGACAGTGTATTTACTATACTACACATAAGAGAAAGTAGAACTACATAACAATTCATCAGAGGAAATAAACATAAATAATTTAAGGACAGATTATGAATTAAAGTTGTTGGTAATAAAATTATTTATATTTAAAATTTGCATAAAATTTATATGAAGTTACATAAAAGTACCAACATCACTCCTAGAAATCCAATCAAAATATTCATCAAGTGTATAAAAATGAACCCATCAATAGAAACCTTTTTAGAGCTAATTTAAGTTTATTTACATTCCAAGATAAGTTTTTCATAGTTTGGGGTAAATTATTGAAAATTTTAGTCACAGAGTAATAAACTCCTTTTTTATATTTAGTCAATTTTATTGATGGTGGATATAAGCCCGACCTATGTTGAGTGTTAAAAGAGTGAACTTCAGAGTGATATAAATTCATCTGCATTATTGACTACCAAACAATAATACTGACAATTAAACAATTCACAACACGAAACTATATTATCAACATTCATTATAATTCTTATTGCCCTTTTTGTAATTTGAAAATATTATTACTGTGGAGCGAGTTACCCCAGAAAATTACACCATAGGCTATGATGGAACGGACATAAGAAAAATAAATTGTTCTTTGTAGAAATAACAGATTTCAGAGATATAATTACTAAACATGCTGTGTTTAATTTAGAACTTAGCTGGTCAGTATGTGTTTTCTAGGATAGTGTGCTATCCAAAGTGAGGCCCAAAAAGTTTGTACAACTAGTAATACTGATAGGGTTATCTTTACGACTAACATGTGCGACAACTTTGAGTTTAGATTTTGCCTAAATTGGATACAGTGAGTTTTATTAAAGTTTAGTAAGTAATGAATTGGTTTGAAACCAGTTGCTTATTTTTTCAATTACTATATTAATTTGACCTTTACAATCTGTAAGGTTTGAGTGAGTAAAGATGTTGATATCATCCGCAAATATGGTTGGTTTAGATATATCATTTAATATGCCCAGTAAATCCTTAATGTAGAGAATTCTAATTATGATAGTAAAATACCATGATTTACATAGTCAAATGCTTTGGTCAGATCACAGAAAATACCTCCAACACACATATTATTGTTCAGTGCTTTTAAGATATTGTTAATTAAGTTATATGAAGCTATTTAAGTAGAGGAATTATTCCTAAAACCATACTGTTCCTTAGCTAATATGTTGTTGTTTTTAATATGATAATGCAATCTCTTATAAATAGCTTTTTCAAAGACTTTTGAAAAAGATGTAAGCAACGAAACTGGTCTAAAGTTTGACATTTCTGTTTTATTGTCTTTCTTAAATATTAGGTTTATTTGAGAATATTTTAAATATGTAGAAAATGTGCCAGTGGATGATGACTTATTACATACAGACGTGAGAGGAGATATGATAAAGGGTAAGCTTATTTTTAAACTTTTTTGGGGTATCTCATCATAACCATGAGAATTTTTCCATTTAAGGGACTTAATTATTTCACTAATTTCTTTGGTAGATACTGGTGTTAATTTTATATGTGGAAACGGTCTAGTAAATACTTGATAAAGGTAACTAAGTGCAGAATTCGTAGTCATTGAATTGTTTACAGACATGTTATCAATAGCATTTGTGAAGTAGGTATTAAAAATGTTAGCTATGCTTTGATAGTCTTTGAATGTTTTCCCATCAATATTTAGCGGAGGTCCATCATCATCCTTTTTTTTTGGGGGGGGGGGGGTCCCCATTTTAACAATGTTCCGTATAGATTTAGCTTTGTTATTAGAATTTATAATGGTTTTTTAACTTAGAATCATTGGTACAATAAAGTTTCACGAACAAATATGCTTACACCACCATATTTATGGCTTTTTCTACATTATTTAGCCCCAACGTTATAACATTTAAAACATGTACTATTTATTTCACAGTCACATAGATGGTGTTCTGTGAAGCATAATATACGAGTAAATTTGGTTGTCCAGAAGTATAACAACTCGTCAGTTTTGTTATATAATCTCCCATTATTTTGATGAAATATTATTAAATCAGCATTATTATTCATGTTGGGAGGATTAGCATTTCTTGGTTGATCCTGCTTTATACTAAATGTATCAATATTTTCTGTTTCCCAATTCTTGAGTCCTTATTTGTTGATTATTATTGTCACTATCATGAACTGACGTGAGAGTGGAGTTATTGTTATATTCAAAGTTCCTACCATTATTACATCCCTGTTGCTTTGTAGCCATAAGAGTAAAACACTCATATACAGCCTTATCAGGCTTTATACCCATAAAAAGAATCACTTCTTGTGTTAGGAAGCATCTTTGGTTTACTAGACGTTCAAATTCCTTGGTATAAAAATCAATTTGATCTTTGTTTATTCCTTTGTTATCAATTACCACATGATCTTCCCTTATAACTTTGGGGATACTGTTGACAAGGGTAGGATCATTTTGGGTAGTTCTCCATTTCAAGATGACAGGATGTTTCTTCTTGGCTTCAAATAGCTGAGATATTTTTTGAGACATAAATTTTACTACTTTGATTTTACCAGTACCATTAAGGTGGAGCCCATGTTGTGTGAATTCTTCTCTAATGGTTTCAAGATTTAATGTTCTCACATTATCCTTATTTTTTGTGATTTTATGTAATTTCCTGTTAAAAATCTGCACCTCGTTGTTAATACATGATGTAATCAATAAATCATGTCTATGTGGGGCTGTTACTATCATAACATTTGTGTTCTTTCTTTGATTTACAAAATCATTCAGGTACTTGAGACCGTTCATTGTTTTGTTTCCATTAATATCATTAGGGCCTCCCCAAATTATTAAGCATCTCTATTTGAAAACCAGGCTATTTCATTCTTTGCTAGTTTCATAACATTCTGTAATCTTGATCCCGGCATTTTTGTTCCTGTAACTTCATATTCAGGACCTAAGTACTTCTTAAGTTTTCTGGCACAACCATGCATATGACTATCACCAATCAATAAAATTTTCGTTTTCCTTCTTATTGGACAGCTTATAGATTTATTGTGTTTCAAGAATATATTTTTCTTGATGTGATGATTCTTAATGTGATGGTTCTGTATGTTACTTGGTAACTCTAGGTCATTTTGGAGGTTATGGAGTGCTTTAAAGCGATTTGTAATTGGTATTACTGGTATAGGCAGTTGTTCAAATGTTGTTCTATTAGATTTTCTAGATTTGTTGGTGACTATCTCCCAGTCATTATTTGGCTTGCTACTCACAAATGAATTACTTCTATCGTCGGACATTCTTGTTGTTGTAAGACCCTTATAGGTGTTTAAATCTTCTTGGAGCAGATGAATTATTTTCTATGTTGTTATTAGTTCTTCAGTTAATTCCAATTCACATTTACATTTAAAACAAGAATTGCACCTAAACGGCTGATTTACTTACTTACTTACTCCATGGTGCAGAGTCCGTCTTGAGCAGCTAACTGGTTTGCAGCTAGTCAAGAAATTCCCTGCATTTTATGGAACCCGAAGGTTCATTACCATACTCACAAGCGTCCGCCACCTGTCCCTATCCTGGGCCAACCCAATCCAGTCCGCATACCCACATCCCACCTCTTGGAGATCCATCCTAATATTATCCACCCATCTACGCCTAGGCCTGATTTACATCACTTATTTTACAATTATTTGTAGTCAACTCATAGTCACTAGACAATCCTTCCGCCATGTTGGACGACACAACACAGCCTTTCTTATTCTCCTCAGCCCCTGTCACATACTGACACAACACATAGCTTCTTATTCTCCTCAGCTCCTGTTACATACTGACACAACACAACCTCATACTCTCCTCAGTGCTCTGTTCTCAAAGATTCTCAGCCTGTGTCCTGTTAATGCTGTCGTTCTTGAACTGCCATGCATGCACTTCCTGAAGGTGTCAGATATGCCACATTTTCCTTACTTTTACTGCAAAATTCAAATAAATGTTTCATTCTATGTCTTACATTTTATAGTTAGGCTACAGTTTTGGTTTTCAAACTGAAATATTTTAACTAATTTTGACATGGGCTGAAGGACATATTTTGGGAAGTAAAGGGTTGCGAGTTGCAGTACATTGCAAACTACGGTCTTAAGTTTTCCACACATTCAAAGTAACTGACAAAATGAAGAAGTGAAAGAGAACTGATAAATATTAACTAAACGTAGGTTTACCTATGAAACTTCAAATCCCTGATGTATGAAGAAGAACTTCTCCGGCTGGGGTGGTGATGATGATGACAACGATGATGGTTCTGAGTCCTCTTCAACCACCACAAATAGGCCTCTTCTGCAGCAGCATTCTTAGGGAACTCCTTGTCAGTTTTTCTGTCTTGGCAACTGATGGAGGACTGACGTCGATTGGACGGATGGGGTTGGATGACTAGAGGGGAAGGAGGAGCAGTGCGATTACTGACAAACTGTCTACTGTCATGCAGACGCCCACTGTCACTAAAGCTTCGTGACGATGCTAATACACTTGGATAGTTCTGCAGGACACTATATAAGTTCTGATTTGACACAAGAAGTTCCAGGACTTCAAGAGGAACTTTCTCACTATTACCAACAAAAGTTGGTAAGTTCAGGACTGAATTGTATAAACGGTTTGGATCTTCAGTCACGCTTCTGCACGTTTCATTTCTGCTCTCTGGTTTGTCTGCCAACATGTAACCTGTACATCAAACACAGTAATTATGTAACTATGAACAGTGTGAGCAAAATGTGGATGTTATAAATGGTTCGCTACTGAAAAAAAACTTCCATAAACCATTAAAAAGAGTGATTTTGACTATTATTACACCAAGAGTTTTAAGGTTACAGCAATTACTGTGAAGGTTTCCACCTTGTGGAATGTGACAATATGAATGAGGCACCACATGCCAAAAGCAGTACACTTTCATCTTTACCATAAGTTTCTCCTTACCTGGAGTTTCTCCCATCTGAAGCAACCTGTTTAACTCTGCCACATTAGGAAATCCCTGTGCTTGTTCTTTGTGACTGAATGAACCCACACTAGAAACATCTGTTTTCAAAGACTGATTATAAGCCTTATTTTTTCTCTTATCCCTGTTTTTCTGCTTCCGGTCTTTACGAAGTGCTTTTGACTTTTCTTTGGTCCATTCCAGATCACGCATGAGTGCTCCACAAACAGCCATGTTCAGAAAAAGTCCAGCTAGGATCAGAGTTGTGCCACGCCAACCAAACTCAGTAACCAGAAAAGTTGTCAATGGCGCAAATAGGAAAGTTCCAATCCCACTGCCACAGACAGACAACCCTGTTGCGAGTGACCGCCGTTTTTCAAAGTAATAAGCAACAATAACCACAGCTGTCACGTAACAAAGGGCAAGGCCGAAACCAGAAACAATACCAAAAGTAAATATTAACAGTTCTATCGATTCTGCAAACGAGCTAACAATAAATCCAAAAGCCGAAAGTACCGATCCAAACATACAGACTCGTCTGCATCCAAAACGATCCGTCAGATAGCTTGCGATTGGACCTGATATTAATGGCATTGACATGAACAATCCTCCAATCCATGCGGTTTTACTTTTGCCTTCGCCAAAATAACGTAACAAGTCTACGTAAATAATTCCAAACGTGAAAGTCACACCGTCTGCGATTAGGTTCGTAACGAAAGCAGCGACCACCACGACCCACCCCCAACCACCATCCGGAGGTTGAGGTTCTGAAAACTGTTCCTCCAGAGAGGATCCGTCCTCCATAACATCATCATCATCATTGTCACAAATTAAACAAGTTCCACACTGACTCGGCGTCGAGGCAAGGCTCCCTCTACTCTTCCTCTTAGACACATGCAAATTCTGGACCGCACAGGAGGTATCATCTGCTTGCAACGAATCGTTACGAGTGATAATGCCATTAGGAACGACTTCGTTGGTCTCCTCGTGAAACTGAACGCTCCGCTTAATACTCTGGTTTCGCTCGAATCTCGTCAGACCAATGGCACCCGCGATTGCACAGCGCCCATCCGTACTACAACTTCTCACATTTATGTCAACATCCGTAACATTTTTTGCGCCACTAGCGGTCCTTCCGTGACTAAATTCAGATGGCACTGCTGCTGCGATCTGCCCCACACATTGGTCACTGTCACAGCTGGATTCCATTCCGACAAATCTCGACGGAGATGGAGCCTGTGGACTCGCAGTGTTGATTTCATACGTGTGGACGTAATTAAATTAAACCGAAAAAAGGCAAAGTTACAATTGAGCGTAGGTGCTGGTGTTGGTAAATCCAAGATCACGTTGTTGGGACCTCGGCTGCCTCTTGTGCCTCCCGCTCTTAACTCGCTGTGTCGGAAGAAAGACTGACCTTCGATCCGGTCAAAAAGTGACACGTAGGATCGGAAGGCCATGCGTCAGCAATAATCACTCTGATGATGCCTTCGCCGTTGTCGTGATGATTTCTGTAAAAGAGAAGAACGAACATTACTAAGGAGTATGCTGAATTTATTGCAGTCTGCAAATAGGCAAAAGCCAGCCGCTTTATACCAGCTCATAACCTTAAATTCTTCGCACAGAATCAACGCATTGGTTTGTGTATTTCGGACTTCACTGTGATTTACGAACTGGACCACTAAATATAACTCGGACCAAATTCGTTCATAAGAGGGTCAGAGATTCCGCGAGAAATTAAACAGTTTCTCGTCTAGTCAATTACTTTCCGTTAATGAAATCTGATTGTTGTGCTGCTACATATTTCGGCCAACAAAGCCGCTGTCACAAAAGGAAACACAGGCAACTGCCTGACTCATCGTTTACACTCAAGAACATGGGAAACGAATTTGAAGACTACATACCGGAATTTTCAGGTGAGGCATCCCAGTGATCAGTGTCAAACAAAAAAACATAAAAATTCCACGTGACTACACAGCATTTATGCATGAATGACATCAACTACACAAGAAACAAGACACCGATAAACATACGCACCAAAAGTATAATAAAACTACATAAAATAATACATATAAACACCACATAGGCCATAGTAAAAAAATTAAAATCTTCTCCATAATTACAAAATGCATCATGGTTTCATCTAAGAGATTTCCTGCGAAAACAATACTACACTTCTATTCAATATACTGCAAGCGCTCCACATATAACACAAAATGGAGCCCCACGACAAAGACTTCCCATCTACTGAGTGAAATGAATCTTAAATAATATCGCAACAATTACAACTTCTACGTAACAATCGAGAAATGTAAACGAGATCTCGTAATTTTAAGGCGTTGCCAATTGTATATTAAGACCCTTTTAAGTTACAGCCTGAAGATGGCTTCATGAAAGCGAAACATTGTAGATGCTAAGTTCATTTAATTAATTATAATTTATGTAATAAAGTTATGTTAGACAATAAATTTATGTATAATTAATACATACCGGAAAATCAATTTCTAGATGAGAGTAAAGGTTTTACAATTAATTTTCTACAGCAAATCAGGAGCAGCTAGAATAAAAACCGGGCTTTAATATGAAACACAAATTTGAAAGCGTGAACCCTGAAACGCCTTGCAATGCTGTCCTTATGAAACGCCATAAAACAAATCACTCTTACAAAGCAAATGTAAATTTAAGGCATGCACAAGCTTACAAGCTGTCGAAAGTTGGTACACGAGAAGGACAAACCATCATTCAAAACACAGCTTATGTTCTTTTTCTAATGACTTCGGCTACATGTTTCAGACTGAACCGATAGATCATCGGGCCCCATAAAAACGCAAATAACATGCATTCTCACAAACAGCGTTACGCCACATAACTGCGGCTCTGAAGATGACAGCACTACGGTCGTTCGCAATGTCACAAGGCGTCACATTCCACAAGATTTGAATCTTCACGTGTTCAAAATAGCCAGCCACTAGGCACTATGCTTAGTGCAAGTAATGCAATTTACAGCTGCCCAGCCCACCTCACATATTAAAGATACATTTAAATATTATCTTCTCAACCACGCACAGCCTTTCCCGTCAGATTGTCCCACCACAACATGGCACTCATCATGGTAGCGTCTCTGCACAGCCTAAGATACCTCACATTAAATGATACTGTGTCGTTACCGACGTTTCGGCGGCTCATCCACCTTCAGCAGCACATTGCACCGAACACTGGCGTCGAGCTACCAAGCCACGCGAAATTTAATCCATACTTCTCCGAACATTCAGGCCCTCTGTGAAGTGACCCTGGATCGTTAGGGACAAAGGTCCCGACGTTTCTTCGCAGCGTGCTGCTTTCGTCTCAGAGTGTAGCAGTCCAATAAGAACACAACCGTGCGGTAAGATCTGGGTAGGTCTAACGGAGTGCGCAGCGTAAAGTGTGTGAAATTTCAGCACGTTGTTGTAAGATGTGAGTCATTTGAAGCATAAAATGCTATATCAGCACATGCCCGACCTTCAGCTCTCATCGCTAGGTGCACTTCAATGTACCTACTGCACGTGGTTGCCACTGACAACTGGGCAGTACTGTCACGTAACAACAAAGGTATGTAGACAATTTCTACCTGCTTTCCGATAACACTGCACAATACAGACAGCACTTCAGCACTACCCTGCTGTATGCACACACAACGGTGTGTCCAATACTGCCACAACAGACACACATCAACTGCTGGCTGTGTTACCGACAGGCCCGTAGCCAGGAGGGGTGCAACTGGATGCAATGTCCCCAATAGGTGCAGCAAAATATCAAACACAAACATGCTGATCAGCCCACCAAAAGACGTAAGACACCCTACCATAGCCACGTGTTGCCTCTGTTGAATCACAGAGGCTGGCAACAAATCATTCTGAAATGTATGTATGTATGTATGTATGTATGTATGTATGTATGTATGTATGTATGTATGTACATGCGAAGTGTTCTATGCAGTGTTACAGAGCGCACTGTGTAAGTGCAGTGGTGATTGGTGGTCCTGACAGAGGCGCTCTTTACGCTTATTCATATATTATATATATATATATATATATATATATATATATATATACTTACATAAGGCATATGTATAATAGAGCATTATATACGTACGTAAAGGTACGTACGTACACGCACATGCACTGGCAGCCGCTGAACGCAGTGTTCATGGTGTGGCTGCAGGCCTAATTACCGAGTTAGTTACTTAATCTTAAGTTGAGGCATCCCCGTTGTGTATGTAACAATGAAGTAAAGGACAGTATAGGTCAAAACACAATGGTAGGCCAACAGAGCCCAAGGGCGATGACCCCCGCCAGAATCCAGACCAACCACGCGCACGCACGTCCTCCGCCTCACCTGCTCGGGTGACTCCAGTCACCACACTTTCAGTACCATCCCACGCGCAGATTTGTCTCCAGTATGCTTTGTAAGGCCTAGATGATGAGATCTCAACATCTGCCACATATCACGCATTGTTATTAGTCTCTTATAGCTAACATTTGTAAACCTGATGATGGCCTCCCAGTAGGCCGAAACATGTTGTTTCATTAACGCCGTAGCTACACCCACCTAATAAACCAGTTGTGTTTTGACCTATAGTCCTTTACTTCATTAGTTACTTAGTTATGTCGTGTTACAGCCGGAAGACATAGCATCACTGCTGACTGCATAATATTGAAGAACGTCACTGTCCAGTTGTGTTACGCTGATTACTGTCCAAAACGTGCTCCAACGTTCTGCATCACATTTCTGTGGGTCTCAGCAGATAATGACGAGAGAGTAATGCTTGCCAGCCGTAAGGGGTAGCGTGAAGGCACTACTTGTTCATAAGTGCCGCCACACACGTTCCGTTTTGTTCTCCATCTTGCCTGTGCAGTTTCAAAATGGAAGGTAAGATGGAACACGATGACGTATACAGACGTTCCATCTTATTGCCCGTTTTTTTTTTTCTAAGTTGTGGCTTAGCCGTGCTTGAATATGTTGTCTGAGGAGCTTCTAATTTGTACTGCGGTAACATTAGCTTTAAAGTAAAAAAGTTGGGGAAAAAGGAAACTTATGTCGAAATGGGCGAAGGACTGGCTTCTGAAACGAAATACCCTCTCGCACATAAATCTCCTGAAAGAACTGAAGTTACAACCCGGTGACTGGTACAATTATTTAAGTATGGATTCGGAAGCTTATTTAGAATTTCTTCAGAAAGCAGTGTAATGAGACGTGCTGTCACAT
>Ga0136643_10013134_pt1 | contig 12372 bp, 6 predicted proteins | sample TergutLab28metaG_FD_96883 | JGI IMG/M metagenome (GOLD analysis project Ga0136643, IMG submission 96883) | Labiotermes labralis P1 segment gut microbial communities from Petit-Saut dam, French Guiana - Lab288 P1 (version 3) (version 3) | ecosystem: Host-associated > Arthropoda: Insects >...
ACTGCGGCAGTCTGCCGCATTACCAATGGAAGTCACATTGAACCATAACTATCCGAGGTAAAACTCGGTGTGTTTTGCTACATTTTGACAGTTCAAAACGTTGTGTATGTCCTCTGTATAAATGTCTATACGCTTTCAAAGTTGTAAAGCTCTTTTGAAACACCCTGTATTTAAAGTAATTCCAATCGAAACTCCTGTAAGCCTACGTAAACAAATCTGTCGATAGTTTCAAAACTTGACGTTTCTCACCCAGTAAAAAACTGGGTTCAAGGAACTTCGTATGTCACATAAATAAAATCAAAATTCTCTCAACACTTCCTGGAATGCTGTAATTCTATGGGTCCTATACAGCAAATCATGGTAATAAGGTAAAGGTAAAGCAGTCCCGTTACAGGCCTGGACAGGCCCAGAGGGTTCCAGGAAGTTAGGGCTCCGAGATTGCGTGACAACGGCACAGGATGGTGGTAAGTTTGTCAGCCTTACGCACCGGCCGCCTTTACCCTCAGGAAATACTCCTGGTACTCACTTCTGTTAGAGGCTGAGTCGACACCAGGGCCATAGTGCGATCGGAAGGATTTTATGTCAATAAATAATTCCAATGACCCCGGCTGGGATCGAACCAGCGACCTCCCGATTTGTAGCACAGCACCTTAACCACTGTGCTACCGCGTGATTCATGGTAATATAGGTTGTAAATAAAGGCAGTTTTTATGAATGTTTTAGAAATTATCTACATTTATGAGGAAACACATTAGAATAGTCAATTGAACGATAAACCTGCCTTAAGTTCTATCAGAATGTTCGAGACCGTAGTTGAATATAAACATGCCAGCTATCGACAGGCCCCCTCTACTACATACTATACTCAGTAGTGGATCAGTCGTCAAACAGGAAGTAACTGCCAACATACGTCGTATGCAGACTACTACGTTGCCTATATTTATACAGAGAGTGAGTAACATTTACAAAGCAACATGTCAAAACAAGTATTAGAATATCCGCACCTACCATCTTCGATACACCAGACTGTGTCCGGCTCACTTTCCTTTACTGAGAAACATAAGGGTTTTAAGAACAATCGATACAATTCGGGAGTTCCATTTCAGGATTTTAATAAACCAAGACGTCAGAATTTACGCCAATATAAGTACAACACTAGATATTGCTCGAACAAACAGACTGCGAAGGCTGCTCCAATACTCATTTTTATCTTTATTATCTTTTATCACGGTTTCTCACCGATTATACATAAGGATTTCTCTAACATAAGTATGAATTAACTTCAACAATATTATTCCGTTTTATTGAATAATACTGTTATAATTTGTACCGTTGTAAAGACAGGCCTCTCTGCCTGTACATGTTTTTTGTGTGTATCTATCACCTGCCCGATTATGGCTTGTTTGAACACCCAAAACATGCTGCAGTATATAATAAAAGACTAATACCCTAGATCTGTATGACTGTGTGTTGTCGGATAATTAACAACTTGTAGACAAAAATTTACTACTACTACTACTGGGGACCGCGGTAGCACAGTGGTTAGGGTGCTGTGCTACAAATCGGGATGTCGCTGGTTCGATCCCAGCTGGTGTCATTGGAATTTTTCTTTTACATAAAATCCTTCCGATGGCCCTGAGGTCGACCCAGCGTCTAACAGAAATGAGTACCAGGAGCATTTCCTGGGGGTAAAGGTGGCCGGTGCGTAAGGTTGACCATCCTGAAATCTGGGAACTTTAAATTCCTGGAAACCTCCGGGTCACTCCAGGCCTGTAATGGGACTTGTTTACCTTTACCTTACTACTACTAGTAGTAGTAGTAGTAAAAAAAGAACCAACAGTAAAGATTTAATTTTGACACGGTTTGAATCTAGATCCAACTGAGGCTCAGCCTCCCATCAGATCTGCCTACACAAACAAATTTCTTGTCAATCAATCATTTAGAGCCCAATGGTCACTTTACGTACTCCCACCACCAGTTTTAACATTAAAAGACCTACTTTTAGCTCGCTGATTTTTTAATGTGTGTTGTATGAATTTGAGGACAAATAACAGTTTTTTCCTATAGAGTATTAACTAAGTTGTTTTCATAAACGGAAGGAAAATGTTTATACTTTGGTACGAGCTAAATGTTTAAATATGATACAGGTTACTCTCGGTTCTTCAAGCAAAGCTGTACAGTCATCTTCAACTATGTGTTATTCTTAGCAGAAGAACAGACGAGCAAGCCTGGAAACCTTCAAACACAGTGTTCTTTCGGAAAAAGGGGAGCACTGGATCGAAATGTATTTTGAAGTTAAAACAAATTTTACAAGTACTAAATATCATAGGACATGTGAGATGAACATTTTTTAATTGTGACATTATATGTTCAAACATTTAGCAACGCGCCGCTCTTGCCGGTCACAACCCAAACAAATCAGGCCGTTTATATAATTGTCAGATCTCCTAGGGACATTTGTGATAGTAGCTACTGGGTGCGTTTAAAATTTGTGTGGTGAACTGCTATTACGCTTTCTTTATCACATAAAATTATGCATTTATGGAATTGTCCTTTTTTGGGCGGTTTCGCAAAACTGCAAAAAGCGACTCTTAGCTTCGTAGCGTCTCTCTGTTCGTCCATCTGCATGAAAAAAACTCGACTCCCACTGGACTGACTTTCAAAAAATTTTATGTTTGAGAATTTTTTCAAAATCTGTCGAGAAAATCATGTTTCATTAAAATCCGACAAGAAAAATGGATACCCTGCCTGAACACTTATGTACAATTATGACAAAATCTAGCTAAAGTTTTCTTAGAATTAGAACCTTAGAGATAAGAGTGGTACAGGTACCAAAACACATATTTTATTTTCAATAACGTTTTCTGAAAATCGTTCCGTTTATGAGATCATGTGGAAAAGCACTGTAAAACCGGACAGGCCACAGATGAAAATATAATGTGGAGCAAGCCGGATAAATAAAGTAAGAATCCAGACACACAATTATAAAATTTAACATTTATTGCTTTTCCACTGCAACATTTGTTACGCAAATTCACCTCAGTGTAAAGCTGTACGTACATAATCAGTCTAGTTTGGATCTTCAAGCATGCGTCACGTTAACGTCACGCAAGTCACCGATTTCCCTAAAATATGTCGTAATAATCAGTAGGTTTGTGGGTGTGGCGTGTTTTTAGTTCGGCTGGTTAATACAAGAACAGAGTCATTTAACTGCCTGAATATTTTCATACATTATAACAGACTCAGTAAGCCTGTTCCACGAAGATAATTTCACAACTGAATTATTCTTCTACTTTCGGTTCTACTTAGATTCGTTCACAGGCTTCCTTCTATTATGGGACAATTCGACAGACGCTCACCAATCTGCACCAACTCCCACACTGTCACATTTTCCCATAACATTTCATGATTTCCCTGTGTGTGCCAAGGACTGCCACCACTGTCGCTGGGAATCTACCTCATTTATGCATGAATTTGTGGCCTCTCTTCCGTCCAAATGCTACAGAATTCTGCTTCAGAAGCCATAAAATTGAAGTGTCAAGACAGAGAAAAAGATTTTTTTTTATTTGGCTCTACATCTGGTCTTAAAAGAAAGAGAAAAGAGTGTAATGGAAGACGGTGAGGTTTCCAAACCATTTAAAATTGCCAGACATTTAGAAAAGAAACTTAAGAAATCATTATATAAGAAGCATATTGCTGACGTTGCTTGTCAAACCACTAGAACTGTTGTATATAGAACCCCATAATTTCCTTTGCTAAATTCTTTAAATCTATTCCTACCAAACCACGCAGTTTTAGAGACCACTGCCCAAATGACAGCCAACATAAAATAATCCAGGATTTAACAAGCAGAATTTCCTCCCTTAATCTTATCAACGTCCGAGCAAGAGAATGGGCTACGAAACTAATTATAACCCGGCATAAATTGTTACTGACCAAGGACATCCTCAGTGGCAAGAGTCTGTATTTCTCACTAGAAATTCAAACGTCAAGCGCCACGGGGAACATTCATTTCACTACAGTCCTTACTTTGCATGCAGCAAGGGATTAAGTCTGCCACTGAATCCCATCTTATGCAATAAATGTCGCGGGATTACAGCTTCATATCTGGTTTCGTGTCTTCTCCCATACGTCACAGCTGTCCGGCCTGCAGGTTTGGTGGTTCTATGCACAGCCCCAGAAAGTAGTAGGCTTAGTATCGTACAACCGGCTATTTATTTTTTCCTCATTTTGATGAAGAAGGTAATTGGTTGTGGTTGCCTTAATGCGTCATTCCTGCGTGGTTTTTCTTGGCAGGATTTGCCAGAGTTTGCATTTAATATACTACTTTCATTTTAACATGTACAGGATTGGGAACGGAACGGAACGGAACGGAACGCTCTATTGCATTTTACCTTTGTCCCTTCTTACTCTTGTGGATTCGAAATATTCCGTCCAATCCACATCATCCACAGTGGTGTCTTGTAGTGAATTTCCCAATTGTTTTAACGTTGAACATCCCATTATTCCTTACGTATATAAAATTAAGTGGTAGCAGCCGTCAAACACGATTATTTATCAAACAAACTATTTTGTTGAGATAAGTTGAGATAAGTACCCGAACAACAAGTTTCGACTTGGTTACTTAAAAGTCATTATCAGTCTCTGGTAACAGTAATTTAGAGGAAAACCACGTAATCCTATATGGACAGAGGTTCAGATAACAAATTCTGCCTCAATTTTACAACTACTTTAAAATATTTTCATCTGGAATTTGTAGTTTTAAAATTTTTATAATTTGAGATAACAAATACACTGCTCACGAAGGCCTAGTTACGCAGATGTTCAAAGTTTGAAGTTTCCTGACATGGAATATTTTCGTCATCTTGCTTATAGGCCGAGTGAGTAGACGAAATGCTTTTGAGTGCAGCCAAGTATGTTGGGTGACAGAAAGCCGTGTTTCAGCAGGCATTTCAGTCTCAGAAGTGCGACAGGGCCCGTGGTTTATGTTAGGCTTTATGTTGGTAGAATGAATGCTCTAATTGGAAACAATGTTCGTTTTAATAGATTAGAGGATGTCTTGCAGCTAAGCTTGGTTTTTCTGCCTTGTTAAATCGGCGAACTTCTATCTCTCTTTTTTAGACAGATGGTACCTACATCATCATTGATTAATGCCCGAGTTCAGTGTAAAACAGCCGGAGGCATCGATTATTTAAATGAAGTTTATTTCAGCACGCAGCCAATACTTAATCCTATTCCTTGCATACGGAATTTCCTACTAGACTAACAAACAAGGAATATCTAGCAGTTTGTTTAATAGCTGGTTTCGTTCAACGAAGTGATCGTCTTGTTCAAATGCTATAGGCACTGCCATGTTATGCGTAAAACAGTTACTTTTTCTTGCATAACTGCATATTGAAATAAAGGATCACGGACACGATAAGATGGCAAATAAGTCTGTGCTGAATGACAAAATTAATTTTAAAATCGTACATGATATATTAAGACCTGTCGCAATGCAGGGCCTCCGAGATATGTGTTGTTTTCTACTTTCGAACAACGAAATCGTGGATCCGAATGCTTTTTAAGCTTTCATTTCGTCATATACGCAGACTGAGCAGAGGAAGGTATTTTCCTTCTCTTTCTTTTTGTTTTCATTAGTCAGCACCTAGTGTTTACCGCTCGAGCAATGTGTGTGTGGTTGAATGTAACTGTAGCTGCTTTATGTATCAGTTCAGTTCAGCAGCAGTGTGACCAGGGCAGTGTGCGCCGATGTAACTGGAAGAGAAGTGTTGTGTTTAATAGAGCTCAAGTGTACCCACAATCCAGAGATTTGAAACAAATACAGTTCATTAGAGCAACTCTATACAAATGCCACTCGGGACGTGAATATTTGTGAATATATGAAAATGTGCTTTATGTCTGTGTGTCCTGAGGCATGTAGGTCTGCAAATCAAGCTGCAAATGTTACGATTAAACACACAGTGAATGATCAGACAAAGATGTACGGAAAGGTACAAGACAAACATTAGTGATATTAAGTGCACGAGAGATAAAAAAAAGTGTACGAAACACAGACAGCCACAGCAAAAAAAAAACATATGGCTGCCTACAGACAAGATGGTGATGGAAACAGTCCGATGATGAAGTCATGTACTTACTTATTACATGCAGCAGAGTCCTTCTTGAGAAGATAACCGCTTCTTAGCTAGTCAAGAAATTCCCCAATTTTTATGGAACCCGAAAGTTCATTACCGCATTCACACGTGCCCGCCACCATTCCCTATCCTGAGCCAGCTCGACCCAGTCCATGCCCCCATATCCCACTTCCTGAAAATCCATCTTAAGATTATTCTCCCATTTATGCCTGGGTCTTCCAAGTTGTCTCTTTCCCTCAGGTTTCCCCACCAAAACCCCGTATACGCCTCTCCTCCCCCCATACGTGCTACATGCCCTCCCATCTCATTCTTCTTGATTTAGTAACCCGAAAAACTTTGGGTGAGAAATACAGATCATTACGTTCCTCATTATGTAGTTTCCTCCACTCCCCTGCTACCTCGTCCCTCTTAGGCCCAAATATTCTCCTAATGAAGTCATACAATGCGAGTAAATGACCGGGTCAATATTCATAGAGAATATAAATAGCAGTAGGTTTCAAATAAATACAAAATCGCCATCTCGAGTTCCAAATTGTATTCACTAAACGTTAAATGTGTCAATTCTGACTAAATCCAGATACCGGACGTAAGCCGTGACTGTATCTATGGAAAACACACATCAGACTCAGTCTTTATCATAACAAAACGCCCTGCCGTAATGTAAGCTCAAAGGACAATTCCACCGAACAGCAGGAACAGCTCAAATACTGCCAAATGGCAGCTGCAGCAGATTTCACTATGAAGCAACTAAATAAAGCTTTCGATTTAAAATCGGCCAAGCAGCAGTCAGCAAACGAAGAAGGAGAACGGTGCTAGGAAAACAATTAATTAAACAACAACAAACAAAGACGGAAAGGTTTACAGCATAACTGCAACAACTACGAGACTTTTATTAGACAGGTTTGAAGGGCGCTAAATAATTTTCAGTCTATTTCTTTAGTACAGTCAACCAGATGCACCAATGTATTAAATTTATTTTATTTTGGAATGACATTCTACATGTTTCGGACTGTCTTTCCGTCCATCATCAGGAGTTCAAGACTGTACATACAGCAACAGGCGTTTGTCAAACAGATAATACTGTCTGCTTACGAGCGGGTACCCGCTAACAAGCAAACAGTATTATCTGTTTGACAAACGCATGTTGCTGTATGTACAGTCTTGAATTCCTGATGATGGAAGGAAAGACCGTCCGAAACATTTAGAGTGTCATTCCAAAATAAAATAAATTTGATACATTGGTGCATGCAGTTGGTTTTACTATAGAAATAATATTACGATGCCTGGCCCTATGAATGTCAAAAGTTTTCAGTCTACTTTTATAGTAAGGTTAGTTGCACGTATAAAATCATGCACAATACAGTACAAAATTATTCCTGTTAACTTCTACATGTATATTACTACCTATACCATGTGCTTGGTTTCAGTGGTTCTGTTGATTTAGAGCTTATTCCATCTTTTGTTTGTTTGTTTGTTTTTTATTTTTGGGGACTACAGCCCCCCGTGGGCGAGGGCCTCCTCATTCACGAAGTTTCTAGATCACATACAGCGACGCACCACAGTCGGTAGAACTCTTCTAGACCAGTGATTAGCTCAACACAGAGACCTGTACCTGACAACACACAGCACTGACGACAAACATTCATGCCCCGGGTGAATTTCGAACCCACGACAGGCGAACGGCCACAGACCTACGCCTTACACGGCGTTGCCACTGGGACCGATTTATTCCACTTTAGGTACATAAAATTAGTTTAGAATATTGTATATGGTGGTTGTGTAAATAAGGTTTTTTCTTTCATTAATTTCTTACACTGCAAGTGCTTTATATATATGTGTGTGTGTGTGTGTGTGTTGTCGGAAAGGTATTATATGTATATATACATATATATATATATATATATATATATATATATAATGTCTTACTGTAAAAATAGCAAAGTTTCTGACAAAATATATATAATTGAATCACATGTTTTTAAGTCATAAGTTTCATATGAATGTTAATAAATAAATGCTACACTTTGTGATAGAAATACAGTTTGCGTGTAGATTGTTTAGGACGCATGTCTTATAACCTGGACCAAGTAGTTCGGCGACAAAAGCCCAGGCTTGCACTCGAAAGACATGTGGTTCAAATCTCGGCCGGGCTAACGAGTATCTTAAATAAAGTTTTTCTATGTTTTCCTTACTCACCCTAAACAGATTGCAGGACAGATCCTTTCCGAGTTTTCATTGTTATTAATAAAGTTTTATGACATTTCGGAGGAATACACTGACTCCGGATCCAATGTGAATGAATCAGGCTCGGATTCTTAGGCAGGAAGTGGGATTACGTCCTCCGTAAAGCCAAAATTATCCTGTAGGGTTTACGAAACCCCCCCCCCCAAATTACCTAAGCAAAATCTAGAATAAAATCCTGAAAAATTATGATCGTAACGGACACGGTTGAGGTGTTCTTGGCTTTAAGTCTCACTTAATATTTCCAGTTATTTTACCTCCAATTTGCAGTTTGAAAGTGAATCTTCAAATCGCGTACGTTATATTTTATTTAATCACACAGTCACTTTAATGAGCATTTCTAATAATTAGAAATTAACGAATTGGCTACTCGCCCTCTAGTAGGACGGAAACATTTGTTTATTTGTGCCCTGTCTACTGTACTGTGTACGTAACGTTATGTGTGTATTTGTGCCGCAAAACGACGGCAATATCTTCAGACTGCCACCACTAATACTGTTACAGCAGCACCTGTGCTCATCATCATTAACACTTCAAGGTTCACGGGCTTTACCTGACACAGGCACAATTCATATTTGTGTCTTCCTTTGTTTCAATCCATCAGCCCTAATAACAAGTGACTGTGTTGATTCATGGGCATTAGCGTGTCTCGGGCTTAGGAAGCCTCATTGTTAAGGTTACTAGATCACACACAGACACAACTAGTTGGACTCCTCTGAGCTCGTCGCAGAGGTCGCTACCTACAGGGGTGCTGTTAAGTCGTTAGCCCGACCAGGAAGAAAACAAGCTATTGTTTCTGTCAGAATGGCGTGAATTTCTTTCGGTGCCTTGCCTTGCAGCAAAAATCTTGATGACAGCTCGCGTCTCGATGTTGTTGAAATCGCGCGCGTCCATGACATGCTTCCGAGCTTGTTTCTTTCCTGGTCGGGCTAAGGACTTATCAGCACCCCTGTACACAACACACAACAGGCGAAGAGATCTCCGCTGTCTGGGTTATTACGAGGCGTACAGTGGTAATTTCCTACAGACGTTTCGGGATATCGGTTCCGAAACATCGATAAGGAATTGCCACTACACACTGCAAAATAACCTAGAAGAGCGCATATCTCACCTACTTCGCCGAGGAAGGCTAAAATAACGCATGCTCTCAGAGGTACTGGAACCCGCATCACAGCAGTTGAGCGGGCGCAGACATATGCCTTTAGAATACATGGTGCCAGGATCTGCAAAGATTAAGCCTCTACTACAAATTCGTCCGTGTCTGCAATTGATTACGGTACATTTAACGACACCGTCCCATATACAAATCATATTCTTTCAGCGTCATATTGTAATAAATAAAGAAACTTTAAGGGAGTTGTAAGACGATTCGGTGGCTTATTATCACGACTACTTTATACCTTCTTTGGAGGAACCTTCAAATTCACACATCAATTAAAAAAAACCCCACTCAAACTCCAGACCAGATCTTAGGCCCCTTCTCTCCCAAAGTCAAACAAGGATATTCAAAATGTACAAAATCCAATTGAACTGCTACCCTTCAGTACAACAGTTTAAGACCAAATATGCTCCTTAAAACAATACACCGCCTCTCTGAAGAGTAAGTATTACAGTAATAGTACTGTGCAGAACACCACATTCCAGGACATGACGCCGTGTATTATGTTAGAAATTTATCAGCGTTTAAGAGGAAAATCTGGTTTTTATATTCTGAAGAAGAAGGCAATAGGGTCCTCCGAAACGTTTGTATATATGTACATACATACCAGACAAAGCTTTGTGATATCCTTAAAGGCAGAATTATTTATAACCACCGCCATAAACAACCGAAATCTCCCAAAATATGTAGTCTATACAGCTACAGACTGACATCACCAACACATAGTCAGCCTTGCTGCATGTAGTCTCAACTGGTCAATGGTTTTTGATACAAATTCCAACTTAAACACGACAAGTGTTACATCATGCCCCTTCAAAATAATTACTTGCAGCGGCCTTTCATATGAGGCTTCCCTGATCGCCCTTCGGTGTCCACGTACTGTGTAAATCGAATGGCAGAAGAGTGTTCAGGCATGCCTTGAGAATCTTTTGTTTAAATGTTCACATTCGAGAAACTTAACCACTCCGACGCTATGACGAAATTCACGAACATATAATAGGTTTCGTGCCGCAGTACGCTAAAACCCTCAGTTGAAATGACTCGACAACTTCTTCACAACCGAAATGGTTGTTTAACCTCGACGACAGCAAGATCGAGGAACAGCCAAGCGCGCATTATTTCCTCAAAACGCTCTGGTTCTGTACGGAGACGTCTGCAGTAATAAGGTCTACGTAATTAAGGACGTATTGCCTTGCGCTGTTTTCACTGCCGCACATTCAGACTGCAATCAATTTGCGAGACAAATTAGGTGTTGCCCCCGCCCTTCTAACACACACAACATCAACCACCCAAAATCCGTGGATAAGTATATCAGCTACCTCACCCTCCTTACACACGTACACATGATTTTTCTTTGTTGTTTTAGGATAGTTCACTCTAAATGCAAAATGAGCTCATGTGACGGAGATATTCTTTAGAAGCTAAAGTTACGACAAGAATTCCGCATTGTATGTAAACCGGAAAATTCACAGACATTTTCACAATAGTCAGGCAATTTCTCCTATCTTGGATCGAATTAATTCAGTCCTTGTCATCCCATTTCTTTTACATCCGTTTCAGTAATAGCCTTACTTCTGTGCCTAGGTCTCACAAGTGTGCTTTTTACTTCAGTCTTCATACCATCACATAGAATACATTTCCTTGCCTTACCAAGCCTGCCACATGCTCCGCTCATCCAGATCTCTTTAATTCTATGACCCTAAAACATTGGCAGTAAGTATCTACCAATCATGAAGAATTTCAGTGTGAAATTTCAGTGTGAAATTTTCACCAGTTGCCCGTAACGTCCCTTATCTTAGGTCTTAATACATGAATAAGGTAATAGAACACCAAGCGGTTTTAGGAGAGCTGTAATCCTGTAAAGGTAAAAAAGTAAATTTCACCATAGAACAGGCCATGAAATTCGTTGGTGGAGTAGAGGTACAGCTCTACTCTTTCTTTATATTCAGCTCTATATGAGAGTGCGTGGTCAACGCCAAAATCCGGCCACTTTACCCAGGGCAAAAACATCCGTTACACATTTTACAGGAGGCTGAAAGGATCGCAGAGCCAGTCTTGACGGATATAAAAACTTTCGACCCCACCGGAATTGGATCCCCCGACCTTCCAGCCCGCAGCGAGTCGCTATACCGACTACGCTATCCTGGCCCACGAAGATACTTCTGTACCCTATATATTGCATTTGTTAGATACAAATTTATTCCAAGCATACAAGCCTACAGTAATTTTTCAACGTTATTTCAGTACTATCTCGCAATGACCACAACTTACACAGCATGAAAACAAACGCCTTGTATGTATAGCTTGTGGGAAGGCGTGAATGTGTGTGTCACAGGACATTCAAATTACCTAAGGTTTTTCGTAGGTTATTCGGAAAGTAAGTGCCGTCTGCGCATATCCCTCGCGCATCCTCGAGACTGTCACTTTGCGCATGTGCAGTGACTTTCTCTAACAATTGAGAAGCCACAGACGCCATTTCGTGAAATTCATATTATGTTTATGTTTGTCCCTGTGCGTTAAACATGTTTAAGACAGCTGAAGGGGCCGCCGACTGTGAAATACGGTCTGTAATTCTTTTTTTCAACGCTAGAAATGTGCTACCAAGTGAGATTCATCACCAGATCTGTCAAGTGTATGATGACAATGCGATGAGTGACGACATGGTTAGGAAATGGGTTCGGATGTTCAATGAAAGACAAGAGAACGTGCACGATGAGGTGTCCATCCTCGGTGAATGATGATTTGGTGCGTAGGTTCAACGAAAGAGTGCGTGACGACAGACGTTTCACAATTTCTGATCTGTCCCTGCACTTTCTTCAGATTTCAAGGACTCTA
>Ga0136643_10013136_pt1 | contig 12372 bp, 6 predicted proteins | sample TergutLab28metaG_FD_96883 | JGI IMG/M metagenome (GOLD analysis project Ga0136643, IMG submission 96883) | Labiotermes labralis P1 segment gut microbial communities from Petit-Saut dam, French Guiana - Lab288 P1 (version 3) (version 3) | ecosystem: Host-associated > Arthropoda: Insects >...
GTTGTGTCCGTATTTAATGAAGAAACGTGTCGATATTTTTTTCTACATAATTTTATTGTTAAAAGAATGAACATTTTTCCCAAAGGGCTAACTTCCTATTTCATGATGTCTCATACTGAATGGAATAATGATCCCTGGAATCTGAATAAGTGTATCCACGTAATGCCGGTAAATTATATATATAATACAATAAATTTGACGATAATTTTGGAGTGTCGTTGTGTTCTCTTCCTCCAGCTACGGTCCACAGACCGGAAATACTTGATTAATTATTACCACTCTAAGATTTAAAACACCCTCAGCTTCAAAGAAAAGAGCACCCACTATCCTCACACATATAGCTCAGTTGTAAATTTTCACAAATTTTTACATCCCACCCCCTCTACCATCGCAAGTCTACATCATGCCGCATGTCAAGCGTCACGCGATCTTCTCCCCAAACAGCTCAAGAAGACAAGAACTAACTACAGACAGACGCGCACTGACACATGTGGATAAACCGACAAAAGTGTGAAGGATTCGTTTCAGATATGAAATTACAGTGCTAATATCTATCATGCTACCGGAGATAATTGAACCTTCAACACTTCGATTCCATGCTCCTTCAATGGGGGATTAACTACACTTACTGCGTACTGGAACAACATTATAAAACAAAAGAATGTGAAGGTAAATTGGTCATTATAGGAATGAAATAAATATACATGAAAGAACAATTTGTTTTATATATTGCGACCGGCAATTGCGCACATTCTGTGCATTGTATTGTTTGACATAAATTCATATCAATATTCTAAATTACACAGTAGGTCTCCATCTTCATATGTATTCAACCATTCTTTCCTAGCTTTCTCATTCACGTATTCATAACCCAATATCCAGGGTACTCGGGAGAACGATTTTAGTGTAATAATATTCGTGAAAGCACACACAAACGGTACCACATGAAGGTACTTAACTGTTTTGAATTTCACTCCACAGAGCTGTCTCTTCAGTTACATCAAACTTTAACGTCGATTCAATTGGTTGTGACATTACGGTCCATAAACGAAACACAAAACGTGATGACAGTTAAATTCTACTCGCAAATTTGAATAAAAAAAGTTACATCAAAAGTGATTAATGTAAAACGACAAATGTGTCACTAGAATTACGAGTACTTAACTGCTTCATTGTAACGTATATCTAAGTCTCAAGTAAAACCTTATTTACAGTTCGTCACATCAGTTGTGTCGCTGGGCATAACCTGCGGATTCCCGTCTCTGGCTATCTCGTTGATCGCTGTGGCCTGTAGTCAGTTCGAAAAGATAAAAGCGGCCATATTGGATATCAGACAGCAACATATGACGTCTCATCACGGACTGGAAGATGAACATTGTAATGCAACTGCAAACAGCGATTTGCAAGCTAAGATAAATGCGTGCATTAGACATCATCAGGAAGTAATGACGTAAGTTCATAAGGAATTGGCCTAACATATTGTTGAAACTATAAATGGAAACAAGCATTTATAATGTTGTTCCTTATCCTCATTCAGAAAAGAAAATATAGATTATCATGTAGATATTCCGCTTAAAATTAATTCTTATAATTACAGTGAAATATTGCGTAAAGGCATAGGATTGCAACGTACTGTAATGTCTTTCACAAAACATTTCCTGTGTTGATATCAGTATAACTCTCCTCATTCACAGGTTCATGCAGCAACTGGAAGGCACATTGAATATCGGTCTGTGTGGTCACTTTCTGGTCCTATTAGCGGCAATGTGCTTCGCTGCCTTCTCTGTAGTTACGGTACAGTAAGAGATTTGTTGCCACCAGTAATATTATAAAGTAACAGATTTCTTAAATGCGACATGCTGTAGTATGGAACATATTCAACAACTTCGTAGCTAAAGTTTCATGGAATTTCATCTACAAAAAACAATTTCAATCCATTCTCTAGTCTCGTACAGCAAACTAAATAGAGTCAGACCCAACGGCCTAAACATGTATATCTCCCCTGTGACGTTTCACATAAAGTAATGTTGCATCAGTTGTTCAGACACGACAGCGATATTGGTTTCTCAGTATGCAGGTAAAGGAGAGATATATAACACATTCGCATTATGTCTCATACATTTGTTATTGACAGTTTCAACACACCGAAAGCACAATAGAAAATTTAAGGCAAAAAATTTTTGTTTCTTTTCTTCTTTATAAAGCATTAAATAATTACCAATAGTACTCTTGCAGTTGAGTTGACTGAAATATGAAATTTTCAATCTTTCAAGTAAAACGATTTCTGTAACTTCTATTTGTACAAATGTGTCATAACAACAGTCTCAGTAAACACTTCAACTTTCAGCATCGTTTAATGTTTGCCTTATATTTAAGCCAATAATGTTAGTATCAGCAACTTAAGGCTCCTTCGTGGGATTCACTTGCAACATGAACATAAATAACACACAGCATTAAGGAATGTGCCCATATTTAAAAAACAATGTCTTTCCCCCTTGTCGACAAATTACAATGTCAGCAGCTGGATTACTTATTTAGCTATCTTGTACATTAAACGATAGAAATCACCAGTTCCCGGCCTGTGTCGAGCCACAGAACAACTGCTCTCTGTTATCCTGAACGTATCTAAATATCTTACACACACACAAATATTCCTCTTGTACACCACGCTCTATTTAATACTGACATGCCGGACGACCCACTGTACAGAGACGCCGAACTGCACGCAACGTTTATAAAAAGCTTCAAGAAACTTCTTCATTAATGACAATACCTAAACCGAAAATTGACAAATTAACAGGGGAAATTATTGAAGCCTTTAATGTCACAGCTGAATGATGAAATTTAGAACATATTTTGTATTTTTGGGAAAGTTGCCGCGCAGAGAGACGCGTCATATTTTTTTTAGTTTACGAGGATCTGGCAATCCGCTGCAGATCACAGAACATGTGTTGGTTCAGCGAGCCTACAGTTGTGTTGTGAGTGATGGCAGTGAATATCGGTGTTGTTTTGTGAGCATAAGGACTGGTTTTGTGCGGTGAGTCTACTAGTTTTGCGATCGAACCTTCTTTTAGTGGCCATAAATTGTTTTTAATTAGCTCCAACCGATGTAGCTCATGTCTCATTACTTCCTATTAAGTGGCAGCATACACTAATCCTCAGAACAAGGAGCGATGCAGGAAGTTAATTTCCCAGCATTCTTTCAAGAAATTAGGAAAAAATTAACAATCTTGCTAATTAAAATAAAAAATGGCAGTTAAACAAAATCCGGTCGTGAAAAGAAGGTGCAAATGGAAGATGAAAAAGTGAATGAGGCTGAAGTCACAACACAACGCATCATTTGAGGACAGTCATCGCCCAGGAAGAGGCTGAAAAAGAACCGACAGTACAAAAGCGACACCTTTCCGTAATTCGTTGTCACGATCAGTGTACGATAGACCTGCTAAACCACGCTGTGACGATGTTTCGCAAAGTCTAGGCAGTGTGTCAAGACTAACATAAATAACAAGTGAAGTTCACGAATTCCACATCAGTTGAATGAACACACCTTCCATGAAATTCACGATGGAAGCTTGTTTGCAGTTACGTGAAACAGACTATTCGAATCACTCCTGTTTTATCGAAAAACCAAGCATCTAATAATCTGTAAATTTCATACTGCACACATTTTCAAGGAACTAACCAAACAAGAAACGTAAATTCAGACATCACTAAACTACAGCTCACTTCAGCGATCGGTCGGTGCAAGCACTGACCTAAGGAAGCATTCTGCTGAGCAAGGCACTACTATGAATCAACCACCTCAGCCTTCCCCACATTTATGCCTGTGTCATTCTTACTGTTTCGGCACGCTTAGAGACAAAATTTACATCAAGATTTCGACAGGCAATTCGAAAGATTTTTGGAAGTTTTTTAGAATGCATCCAAATTTGTTGGCAAAAATGAACATTATTAGCAAACAGAGGTCTTTATTTTGGTTATGTCTTGTGATTTAACAAAGAAATTCTAATCCGATAGCTAATGGTGATGAAAATAATGGTTCTTAGAAGAAATTTAAGGAATGAACTGAATGCATCTTCATGGTTACTGTGTTGCCTTCTGAGTCTGCAAACTCTCACCGTCGTATGAGGCGACAAATAATAAAAAAGGGAAATAAAATCAATCTACGAAATAATATTATTTTTAATATTTTGTGTAGACAATAATATTGACATTGCAAGCATTTCACTGTTTCCGTGTGCTCACATTTTGAAAATACTTGCAGAACTGGGGAGATTATACGGATACGAGTCAAGCAGTTTCAGTTTACGTGACGTTCACTTTTGACGTGCTTCTGATCTGCTGGTTGGGAACTCAGCTGACACAACACGTAAGAGAAAAAGACGTAATAAATGTTTCATGAAACTTTAAGTACATAATGTTAAAAAAGAAGACAATATCAGACAATGAGAGATTCCTTTGAACACTGGATATATTTTGCATGTATATCGAAAGAAACGACGTCTCATGGACGTGTGAAGTGTGTACTGCACTGCTTAATGAATTAGAGAACACCTAAATAATTTTAAATTAAAACGTTCCGCACTTTCCTACATGTGGGACGTAAAAAACATTTCACTTACCATCTGTCATTTGTATATTGGAATTCCATGTCATATTTGAAAAAAGTAGCCAAAACTAAAGCAGGCAATATTTAACCATCGAAGAGCAAAATAATATGAACTCTTTCTACCTGTTGTAACTTCGATATAATAAAATCATTCTAATTCCTGTTCTAAAGTGAGACAACAGAAATTTCTACACACCTAACCATAACTAATGCGCATTGGATATTCTAATACAAACAAATAATAATTATGTTTCCCTAACAGATTGCATAACAAGATTAAGGAAGTAAATTTATTTGTTTGAATTCACGCACGCGACGCAAGACGTTCCACAGCCTTCAGACAGATGACAGAATATGAAGGAGCAAAACTACAAATAACTAAGTTTTAAATAATGGAAAATGATAAATGTACCCACAGTAGAAAAGACACCATCTTGGACAGACACTATCAGTACGATATAGGCAAAGGAAATTACTCTCTTGCAAAACCGTCTGGATCATTTATATCGGATATTACACCCGGTGTGCCAGGCAGCTGGTACACTCAGCCTAAGGCTGAATGTCTCACACAACATTCATTGTAAATCTGTAAAATTTTTAGGCACACAGTGTGAGAGACGCAGCATTCGGGTGCGACTGGGTGGGAACTCCTATCCCATTTCAGCGATGTCTGATGTTCATCATTGCTACAGCTAACAAGGAGTTCCGTCTGACAGCCGGGAAGTTTGTTCCGTTGTCAAATGTAACCACATTGAATGTATGTATGTACGTAATAATGAGGGCACATCTGAGACAATAGGATAGTATTCATATTATTATGTATAATTTAGGAAAAAGTAATAAAATTACCACAGGAATATATTTATAATATAGAGCACTCTAAGGTATAAATTAATGGAGTCCTCATAATAACGGACCTAATTGAAACAAGACGGATTTTTCGAAAAACTGTACATTGTTATTTTTATACAGGAAAATTAATAACATATGCAAATCTATTCATTCATAAAATTCAGTGACCATTTTCTATACTAATGTCATTCTTAAAATAACCTTGCTAAAACTGTTCCCGTGCATTTTCTAATTGTATTTTTATTCCAAGGGTTAATATACTTAAAACAAATACATAGCTACATCTGGTAATACAAGGCGGACGGCCCCGACTGGTTCTGACTGCTGTGGAATACAGAGAAATGTTATCTGTGAACATATCTCGCTTGTACGTCCGGCAGACTAGTTCCTATACCGACTGAGACATCCCAGATTCCGTCTTTAGTGGTTTAACAACTGGATAAATTTTGTGCAATTCGGAAAATTTATTTGACAGAATCCATACAGCAGGCACAGAAATGAATCCTGCTTCACTGTGAGGAGATATTAATGAATGGTTTGGAACGTTGGAGGAACCCAGTTTAGGTTCGGCTTGGGGCTCTGCAAACATCGAAGCAATATCCAATTTATGTCCACAGTTCCTAGCACTTCACGGTAAATTTAACAAATAACATTTTTTATTTTGTGAATTAAAGATTCCAGTGTCATTGCCACCGGCGAAACAATATATTATTCTTGAAAAAGCACAAAACCATGACATTGAAGGATGTTAGATCAGCAGAAACGGGTAGCCAAGTCATGGTACCCTCTTGGTAGAACCAACGACAATGCAGATTCGTGGTCAAGAGTGTTTTGATTTAACTCAAGTTTTGGAACTTTAAGGTTGTGTTCTAAAACACAACTCTTTTCCCTTGCAGCAGGACAGACGCAGACTAAGTCTTCAAACAAATCAACATACATATCCAAGGACCACCAAAAATTAACAACCGGACATTGCCAAATTTACATCCACCTGTGCAAAGATCCCAGCTGTACTGGGTTTTTTACGTATAGGCTTACAGCCCGTGTTGTCATAACATGTGTAGTCCAACCGGAGAACATGTATTCGCGCGCTGTAATTACGGACGGGGAATCACTCTTCCGACACAACACATAGCGAATCGCTCAAAAAGCTGTGACTGTAGTGTAACACAGTTCAGTGACATACAGTTTACTGATAGCGAGCTGGATGATTAACAGTGTCGAATCCTACTGGGTCCCACGTCGGACGTTATAGACTGCAGCCGTCCCGGGGCAAGGATGCTTGTTTTAACTCGAATAAAATTTGAAGGATTTAAGAAACTAAGTTGGCTGATGATCCAGTTTCATAATACAGCCATTCCTTTCTAAATTCCTCTTTGTGTCGAAATTGCAGACTCGGCATGATTAATACAAATGTTTATTTTTTCCCTAGCACGAACGAATTTTACATTATCACACAACATGAATTGCTCAATAACATATAACTTGGTAGATCATGCAGTTCAGGAAACAAACACCATTAAACTCTTTATTATGGACGTTATTCAACGTTATGTCAACGGCAGGGGATCCAGTTTCATGGAATAGAATTCGGCAACACAAAGACTTTCCATGTTAGCGTCGCAGTTTTGCTGTCATGTCAACAATTCAGCAGTTGTTCTCACTTTCTTAGCGTGCTACAGAAAGTTTCTACAATCTCATACAGATATGTACATTTCATTTCCAAATTCAGACAACGTCAAATTTTTTTCAGTGGTAAGAAAATCATAAATAATTAGTTTTCAAAAACTGCAAAAAATTAATTGTTTTAAATGTTGTATCACAGCCTGTCAGCTGATCACAAATATCGTAGATTTAAAGAACAGCTGGTTACGCCCTACTGAACTTGTGTTTTGTGTATGATTACAAACCACAGAAAAAGTTTTGATTTTAATAACAAGCGGGTTGCACAACTGCATTACTTGAGCAAATGTCCCCAACCCAACAAACGCCATAATTTGAGAAGCTTAGATAAATTATTATCTTGTTTATAATTTGCAGATCTGCCTCGTTTCTTTTCCTGCATTCCGCAATAACGTTTCCTTTAAAATAATGTGCCTTATGTCGAAAACCTACTAACACTCAAATTTTCGTATCCTACAGTAAGTGACGGAACTGCATATTCCACAATGGAATTGGCAATGCCGCCATGTTCCCTGTACTCATGGATTATTACTAAAGCAACAGTAATTATTATTGTTATTACTATTATTAAAAAGATGATAATCTAAACAGCATGAAGCTGAATAATACCCAGAGTTATACAACATCAATACGCAGTTTCACGACGTTCTGCCCATTTGCTATGACACACAAAACACAGGATGGGCATGACGTAGCAAAATAACTCACACCATATTTGAATAAAGGTTGACCAACTAGATGACACTTGCTTTATTATATATTGCTCAACATGTTTCAGACGTTAATACGTCCATCTTCAGGAGCTAGCGAGTATTTGTTATGTTGTGTAGGCTGACTTGAGGCGTGCTGATGTTATGTAGCGGGATTGTCTGTTGGTGATGTGGTATCCGAGTGTAGGCTGAACCACTACTCTACAGTAGTGGTTCAGCCTACACTCGGATACCACATCACCAACAGACAATCCCGCTACATAACATCAGCACGCCTCAAGTCTGCCTACACAACAAAACAAGTACTTGCTAGCTCCTGAAGATGGACGTATTAACGTCTGAAATATGTTGAGCAATATACAATAAAGCAAGTGTCATCTAGGTGGTCAATCTTTATTCAAATATCAATCTGATGCACGGTCCAATACGCATAAAAAAACTCACACTACTAACAAGTTTATTTCGGTGCGACAGGCTTAAGTTTCAATCTTATCAACAAAGATTAATTATTTTAGAGCACCTAAGGAAAGCTTTCAATTACAGATCAGTTAAAACTTTGGCACTATGAATGTCGTGTCTACAAATTCTTAAATCACTCCCATATTTGCAACCAAAGAAAAAACTGCATTTCAGTAATACTTAAAAAAATAATTATAATACAAACATTCTAAATACAAGCAGTTTCCAAACCCTTCATATATTAACACGTGACTAAATATTTCTACGCCCTTCTCCGAAAAGAAAGAAGGTACAACTTTCACTTAATTTTGACTTGTTTCTCTATTCCTTACACACATACATTTACACATCGCTAACGCCGTATTTGTCTGTTGCAGATAATGCAAGAGACGCTGTCCTTCTTCATGTTTCTGCTCCAAGTGAAAGACAAGAATGCGAAAACAAATCAGGACTAAAGAAGGGAACAAAATATGAAATCTTTAAACTCCAAAATATACACGTAACATTCTGTATTGTAGATCTAATTCATAGTGTATCTGGGTACACTTTCATATTCACATCGTGCTTTATGTCCGAAATTCACATTAAAACAACAAACAAAACCCAATCCCCAAATTATTCTCTACTCTCGTCACACCAAAATGCATATGCTGGAAAATACAAAACTTTACGTTTCAGAATAACTTCGCTCTGAATGTCATATATAGTACTTAGAGGGCACTTAGACAAAATACATAAGACTCCAAATACACCAAAATTCATTTATACAAATGTATTTGGTACGTAGATGAACACCAAAGTGAAGGTAGAATCCTTTCGATATTTGTTAAAATGTTGCGAAATCTAGAATTCATTTACTTCAAGAACCGTAGCATAATGAATTGTCTGATAGGTATATAAATAATGAAAGTTAAATATTCCTGGTTTCCGATTGGAAATGTATTATTTATCCAGGGTAATATATTTATAAATAGATTAACCTTAATTACGAAATTAGATGTCATTTCTGGTTCAGTCTCTGCATGCACATCAATAGGCTTGATTATTCCACCCAGTTTCATAAATACTGGACAATCATTTCACAGTCATCCTAACACTCATGCAGAGAGCAGGCATATTGCGGTCAGTTCTGTACGCTTCTAGACCAGATAACTTATAGTAGATTTAGAGTTAATACAAAAGAAAAATAAATATAGCTGTAAAATAAATGAAGGGTAAATTACAGAAGTTACACATTACATAAGAGTTATTGGCTGCAATATAACAACCTTCATTTCGCTGCCAGCAAATTTACGATAAACTCAAATACAAAACTCCAAGTATCATTGTGCTCTAACTGAATGTGTACTGTGTTGATCACATCTCTGACGACTTCCCCGAGCTATAAGACAGCACTGGCCTGGAAACAAGAAAAATCTGGACATCACAAATGTGCAGACTATTCAACAAGGGTAATGTCACACGTACAAAGAAGAACAACAAATTTGTTTACTATTCGTACGTTTGCAGTCAAAACAATTCACAATACATTAAGAACATCGCCAGCAATAGAGTGTGTAACTATGGTAACGCTAAACATAGCAACACCACCACACTCCACCATCTAACAAGTGACCCTACAATTTCCGATAGAAATGACTAACTACAAGATTAACAAACCACTCGTGTAAATACTGACCATCGTAATTTGCATGATCCTCACCCCAACAACACAATAAATAAGCCTAAAATTTTCTACAGACTTCATACACAAATGGCAATTAGCTTCAGTTTTATATATATTAACAGTAACATAAAAAATATGTACATTATTGTGAGTAATGTGTGTCTGTAACATTTCTAAAATAATAACGTAGCAAAGAGGCAGCCAAAAACATTGCATTGTGTAATGTTATGTGATATAAGATTGGTTGTAAGTAATTAAAATGTTCACAGTTTTTAATTAAATATTATAAAAAGTAACGCCCAAGCGTGTAGTTGAAATTTTTAAAAAAAAATTAAATCACAGGACATGTAATGAATTACGTTAGACTTCATTAAGTGAAAACATAAAGCATTTCGTTGTCCGATTCATAAAATTATAAGGTAAGAAACAAAACAAAACGCTATCAGCAGATGTTTGTTATAAATACAGCAATAAGCAATATAGCGATAATCACCGCGACTACCATGGTGGTTTCAAAACTTCCCTGTCTGCAGGGCCGCCAAAAGTGTGTTTTGTTCCCGGTGGAATAATTTTTTTCTGGCCCCTAGCAAGGAGCGGGCGATCTACAAATATTTACACCAAATCGGAAACACTGACTCGCAACTGCAGTGTAAATTGTGCTTATTCTGAAACGGTTAATTTGTACAGTCGACAAATGATGAAAGACAAAAGCATACAAAATTGTCTGTCCCCGGTAATTTGAAACGGCTTCCCTCCCACCTCACCCCCTTCATATCGTCAGCACTGCCTGTCTGGCACGAGGTAGCATGGTTTGGAATTCATTCATAATAAAATAAGATATGTAGTTCCCCCAAGTGTAAGTGCACCTACACTAATACCGCGATTCGGCACTGAGCGGTATTGTACTACCAAATTCCCACCCTACGAAATACCCTTACATAAATTACTAATTGTTGCAACCAGACGACTTCAAATCTACTAATATCGTCAACTTCGCAACTAAATCATTCTCTACAGATTAATAAACCCTGAGGCGACGTCACCGCACGTACCGGCATAATTCGTGTAATATGATCTGCTTACATGTGCAGCTTTTGAAATTAATGTTCCCTTTTAACTGAGTTATCCTCCAATGTAACACTAAAATGTACAATATTTTACAAATTAGTAATGAACCTTATAAGTACGGACTGCATTCATTACAGATACCAAGTGTCTTGCCTGTTTTATAGACCTGTGTGTTCAAGTTCCCTACTCATGGAATACAGTCAGTTCACATTCCAAATGTCTAGCATATACTTAGCTCAATATCCATACGAAGGTACAGTGTGATGAGGAGATGGTGCGTCCAGCAATTTAATCCTCCATCGCAGCTCCCAACTCAATGGCAAGAGAAAAATTTCCTCCGCACGCTGCATTCATTGTTGTTTACAATTTTTTTTAATTCTTTGCACGACCAGCTTCTTATATTGTGAAATATATATATATAAGACGACGTAGAGATTTTTTATTACGCCATTGCTTCCAAATAATACAGCGAGTGGAACATTGTTACGAAAATCACTAGGTTAGGGAAGAGCTGACAGGGTATCTGTCATTGAAACGCCTTCCTGGCGGTGATGGATCTAATTTGTGATATTTTCTTAAAATACAGAACGTAATATGAGTCCCAGCTACTTACAAACTTTCCTCATTATCACACTTAATCAGGAGGACTCTAATAGAAATAAAATAAATTTACAATGAAGTAATTATAAAATTATCATTATAATATGCATTAATAATATTACTGATTAAAAAATTAATAATAATTTTAGATTGTCCCTAAGACCATTTTCGACTTCAAAAATTTCATTGGCACAAAGAAGAAATAATTCGAATTTTCTAGGCAATATGAGTACGCGCCACCAAAAACGTTCGCCAGCGTGTCCAAGTCTGTAATTCAATCACAAAAACTGCATGCTCTATGCTGAAATTAGTAGAGTTAAAAACATCCTTCGCATTTACAAAGCCAGGCTGTAGTTACAATATCCCACTTCACCGTTCAAACACATGGAACTTCAATTTTTAATCGTTAACCCAAGGAGACCTAACTGGCGATGGTTTACTGTGTAATTATCAGCTTATCTGACCAGACACGTAAGTCTAGGACAAATGTGCAGTGAATGAATAGTCATCAGGATGAACGACTAGATCGAAAAGCCCGGGATCATTTATGTGCTGTTTAGCAAACTAAATCAAATTGTACAGCTACGCTGTCACCCACCCTGCAGGACGATTCTTCACAACTCGTGGCAAAACTTCAACGATTAAAACAACACAAGTATCTAATAATCCATTTTTCATAATACAGTCCTTCCGTATTACCAAGCTTTTTTGACAGAGTGTCATAA
>Ga0136643_10013139_pt1 | contig 12372 bp, 10 predicted proteins | sample TergutLab28metaG_FD_96883 | JGI IMG/M metagenome (GOLD analysis project Ga0136643, IMG submission 96883) | Labiotermes labralis P1 segment gut microbial communities from Petit-Saut dam, French Guiana - Lab288 P1 (version 3) (version 3) | ecosystem: Host-associated > Arthropoda: Insects >...
GTTTCTGTAATGTTAATATCTGTACTTAACATCAAACTAACTTGTGAGTGACATAAAGCCATTAAATTGAACCACAAAAACACTCGCACTCATGTCATAGTTGCCCTTAGGGTTCCAAGCACTATAAATGAGAATGCCCAGCGTTGACGTAAATGGCTGTGGCTATCGTGAGCTGAGTTGCCGTCATATGACACCACACTCAAGGACGGAAATGGACAAGATTGTCAGCTGACAGGTACAGTGTGTGGACCCGCAAGAAGACCACACTTTTCTCTGTACATTATCTCCGTAGCCGTTCAACTTTGGACATAGGTGTTTTGGGTTATATCGGTATACTTTAACATAAGGAACACCCTCCCGAATTCTGGCACATTCCTCCTGGGACACCCTGTATATATTTATTTATAAACGTAACATGATTTCGGTTACGCTCAACACTTCAGTAATAAATTTAACGTTCGCAATAAATTTCAGAAGGTCAAAAAATGAAATTGCTTCTATCTATGTTTGCTACTTACCTCGAACAATGCCAGCGAGGAAATATGGCCGCTTAACGCACGGGATCTGTGCGTGCGACTACCGCACTTACTGTCACCTGCTGGTCGGACTATGGAAGTACGAGCTATTAGTTCGATGAACTCTGCTGTGAGATGTCGCTGGTGCATGTTCCGTTTGTGTCCATTAAAGTTGCAACGGGTGCTCGTGGTACATACGTGATGTGTGCATGTAAGTGACGATGGTGTGATGTGGTCTGTTGTTACATGTTAGAATCCGAAGGAGAATTTAAAACGGCTCCGGCATGGAATGATAAGGTAGTGTTCGAAGGCTGCTCGGTTCCTGTTTTCTTCATTAAATGGTGAAACAAGTTTATCTGCAGTAAGCATAGAAGGAAACATCCGCAAGATGGAATCTTATTTTGTTGGAATAGACGTGGGAACTGGCAGTGTTAGGGCTGCCCTAGTAACAAGAAACGGTAAACTGTTGCATATGTCATCAGAAGAGACAAAAACGTGGAATCCAAATGTAGGCTATTTTGAGCAGTCCACAGATGATATATGGAAAGCTGTCTGTCGTGTAGTGAAGGTAAGAGAATTTGTGTTTGCGGGTGCTACTGCCAGTACGGATAATTGTCAAGATACAAATAAGGAAATGCTTTTCACTCTTTACGTCTGTACGTTATGCTGACCCTAATGTGAATTGTACACGAGTATGTGCCTGTAAATTTACTGTAATAAGTAATGTAGATTGATACGGAAGGTTTTCGTGGGACTGATGTGGACCCTTCATTGTAGGATGTAACGAAAAATGTGTCGAGTAGTGCTGTAAAGGGTATTGGGTTTGATGCTACTTGCTCTCTGGCTGTGGTGGATGTATTTGGAAATCCTCTGTCTATCAGTACTACAGGTAAGAACAGCTGCTGGTGTCACATTTTTGGCACAGTAGACATACCAGCATTTCTTTTACAAGTCATCATTCGTCTGTACCTCATATTCATTCATCAGCACCTGTAGACGTGGTGACCTGTTTCGCTAGTTCATATCATAGTGTGTACAGTATATCAGTGCGATACTTGTGTCTTGTTTGTACAGCACTTCAAGAACATGTGATAGTACTAGTAAAGTTAAATGTATTTTGAAGATTCAGAGCTTTGGAATGTCAACACCATGTCAACTTTTATGGTATAAAAATCCCAGTAGACCTGCATCTTGAACAGTGCCATTGTGAGATGCCTAAATCTCACAGATGTATTTGCATGTATTGGGACATAACTTAGATGCTGTCCCTTATAACACTTAAATTTACCATTCTTTATTTTCAAACAGTTTGAAATATTTGTATTTCTTAAACAGAAGCAGTATTAATGACTGAAAGTGTGTAATGTTTTTGTTATGTGTACTTCCATCTGTGGAGTGGTATGTTCTTACGTCTGATGTAATTGAAACACATAAAGCTTGTGGGTTACCAACAAGGAAGATGGAAATAGCGTAAAGGTTAACCATGGAAGAGTGGTTTCTTTTGTATCTGTATTAAATTGTATAAGTAAGGTGAATGTCAATTAAATGTGACTTTAATGCATGACTTGTTTATTCCCTGTAATGCGTAAACATTGTGTGCTGTCATATAAGATCTGAAAGTCTGCATCTGAAATGAAATTTCAAAGCCTAACTGAACATAAAGCTCACTGAAGGCGATAGTGGCCCAGTCCAAAAATTAATACTGTGTTGGAGCTCAAAAAGTAACCACTGCATCCAAAAATACCAGAACACTTCTTTTTTGAAACATACCCTGCTAGATGACATTATTGTCAGATGTAGTTGTTATATTTTTCAGCTCACTCATTGTAATACCTCCAAAAGGGCTATTTTGGGATTTTGCCACTATTGCATTCAGTGTGAGATATTTTGGCAACCATGACTTCAGTTTCTGCCTTCTATAAAAACACACTTTAATGTGTTCTTTTACCTTTTAAAATTTATGCAGGAAATAATGAGCAGAATGTGATTCTTTGGTTGGACCATCGAGCCTTAGATGAGGCTGAGTTCATTAACAGTTTGAAGCATCCTGTCCTGAAATATGTTGGAGGCAAGATTTCACTTGAAATGGAGACACCTAAACTTCTTTGGCTAAAAAAGAATCTGAAGGAACAGTGCTGGAATAAGGCTGGATATTTCTTTGATTTACCAGACTTCTTGACATGGAGAGCCACTGGTGCAGACTCACGGTATGTGTCTCTGTGTGCATCTGAATTTCATTGCCCAGGGCTGTGCAAGAGTTAATATTGAGAAATATTTGTAAGGAAAATTATGTTCATAATGTGTATGTGTATGGTGATGCATGATGTGTGATTACTTTTATTACGGTTATTTTTAGCCAATTCAGAATAACAGTATGGCAACTGCACAAAATAATGTGATTTGATGGTGATAACTGATGAAGTGTTGTAACTTAGTCATCACATTCACATGGAAACAGGTCTAAAATTTTGTGTATGAAGCATATGCATTTTGATAGTCTTAGACTGTGATAGTGTATATAGAATCCTAGAATCCTAAGAAAGTGATACAGGTCTAAATTGTCATACTCCTTGTATCCAGAATGCTTTGTTGTGGAAAGAGTGAAGGTAAAATTGCCTTGTCCACCCCATGTTGGTATATGGGGGAGAGGCAGTTTAGCTTTATGCAGTCTTAACCGTGGCATTAGGTGGATGTGAAAGGTGAGCACCCAGACCACTTAATGCCAGAAAAAGAGTCCCCTGTTACCCATTCAGTAGGAAGTTGGATGTGCCCCAGATGCAGTTTCAGTGTTTTGGAGAAGTGACAAATCTGTTACCCCTCCCAGGGATCATATAATAATTCCATGTTTGTCCAGCTCGTAGTCTAATCACTGTGCTGACTGTCATTCTGGCTTGTTGAGGAGAAAGAAGAATAAAATAAATTAAAATGTTAATTTTATAAAACCGCACAGAATCATAACTCAGTATAGTGTAATCCAAATTTTCACCACATTTAACACCTCACATTGCATGTAATATCTAATTTTGGAATGTTGCACTTGCACAAAACCAAAGTGATTTGGTGTTAGAGAATGTAATACCTTTATTCCCCCAAATTCATATACTACTTACAGGTAAAGTTACTGTGTCCCCAAGCATAGAAAGATAAAAACTCTTCATACATCTGCTTATTTGCCAATGCTGGCTGTAGTATTGCCTCAGAACTATGAGAATGAAACAGGCACTTTCTTGTTAGTATCCTCCATTACAAATGTACCAAAGATGGTCTCAGTATGCTTTTGTGGATATTCATCTGTTCAAGAAGTGATCATCTGCGGTACTTTTGCACACTCTACAGCATTGGGAAAATGTAGTTGGTATTTTGTTTAAATAAAATCTGTCATCTACAGTGCTGTACAAGAGAAATACACAAAATAATTGATTTTTGAATTACAGGTTCAGTGTTGAACACAAAACAAAAAACTTGCATTATTCACGGATGAGCCATGGTTCTCATACAGTAGGACTGTAAATAGTCTAAATAATGGATATAGATGTTCTGAAAATCCTCATGCAGTTTATGAAGTTTCCTTTCTGTGACCTTAAAGTGCAGACAGTATGTACAGTATTATATGGTCTGTGTGGTTTGAAGAAACAGATTTGGGCCATTGTATTAAATTAATCTTGACACTGTAATTTGAGGAATGGACTGAGAAAAGTATGACATTCTACCTTAATTACAGGAAGTCAAGGGCAGCTTTAGAAGGCAATTTGTTAATTCCAAGACCAGAGCTTCATCATGCATCAAAAAATAGTATCATGGAGTGCAAGGTCTGCTTAGAATCTGGATGTCAGCATTGAGACACTGTGCCATGGAATATAGCAAAGGTGAACTGCAGGAGGAAAATGGATTTGAAATTTCCAGTGGATCCAGGCTTAATATGCAATAAAGTTGCTGCAACACATGCCAAGCTTGTGGACATAATGATACGATCTGTTTGTAGAATTAATTATTGGCATTTTCTCTGCATTGGATATATTGGTTTTGCTGCCATGGCCATCTTCAGGATTTAAAGTATCTGTTAGGTGTAATGTTGATCCTGCTGTGACTTATGTATGAAAACGATGAACACATGTCATTAAGGCACAAGAAGATTTTATCACTTCTGATTGTTGCAGGTCACTGTGCTCTGTGGTGTGCAAGTGGACATATGAGGCTCATCCCAGTGTGAACAAGGGTTGGAATGAGGACTTCTTTAGGCAGATTGGGTTACTGGACCTAATGGAGCAGAACTGGAAAAAGATTGGTTCTGTGGTGAAGGAGCCCGGTTCTCCCTGTGGCAATGGGCTCAGTGAACAGGCAGCAGAGGAACTGGGGCTGCAGTGCGGAACTCCTGTTGGAACATCAATAATTGATGCACATGCTGGTGGACTAGGCATGATCGGTTGCACAGCAGGCTCTGTATGTCAGGACTTCCAGACCAGGCTGAGTAAGCTATTAAGTTGGCAGACATGAATTCAAAGATTGCAGTTCTTTAGTACTTGTCCTTTTTACACCAAAATCCCACAATATATATAATAATATTAGCAGTTATGTCTGTAGTGCATATAACACTTAAATTTCTTGTAGGCAAAAATGAAATTGTCATATCAGAATCAGATGTACAGTGCATACAGTGTTGAACAAGGGTAGTTCAGTTCAGGTGGGTTACTGGCTGCAGGCTGCAATTTGATTTGTGGTGAGCCAGGGATTTTTCACCTCTCCGCAATGTTAAGTCCACCTTTGGTACTCTCACATTCTGATCCAGTAGGTACCAGTGGCTGTTTCTGTGGGGTATTATGGCTGGACCATATTGCCAATCAGATGGCTGTACAGTTGCATAGGCAATTAGTCACTGGCCTTTCGCTGAAGAGGCCCTGGTTTATTTCCAGTTCAGTCATGTTGTATTTGTTGTTGACAGTGTGACACTGCAACAGGTCCTTAGATGCATCATCCCTGTTGTGTTTTATGCATATTAGGAGGGAGTGGGTACATCAAAACACAACTGTCTTCGTATCCTATTTATTAGGCTGACGACGTTTTGGCCACTGTGGGCCATCCTCAAGTTACAAAAATATTTATTTTGTGTCCTGAAGGTGGCCCACAGTGGACGAAACATGTCGTCAGCCTAATAAATAGGATACAAAGACAGTTGTGTTTTCACGCACCCACTCCCTCGTAACTGCAACAGGTATTGTTGGCAAGTACTTACGTTTTTCTTTGTCATTGTCATTTCACCAATGCCCCTTATTCATATTATATTTATCTACCACCCACACTACGTAGTCCTGCCATAAGTTCCATTATAACTTGCATGTTGCCCAAAGCTGGAGACAGTGAAGTGGGAAGGTTGTAAGGATGGCTGTTTTTTGACTACTGTCTCTTCAGGTACTTGTGCCAAGGCAGTTTGCTTGAGTCTGTTACAGCATCAACATGGAGTGGCGTGTCATGAAAACCACATGGCTCTGATTGCCCTTCACAATTGCGGGGAATCCTATTCGCAAACTTTCAAACTCTTAAAACCATTGAAAGTTTCACGAATGTACATCTTTCAGGCAATTAAACATTATGAGGAACTCTGGTGGGATGAAGACAGGGCTCAGTCAGGACCCCTGAAAAGTTCGAGGCCTGAAGCCGCTATCAAAACAGTGTGGGAGCGGATTCACCGAAATCTGCCCTGGAAACAGAACATCTTGTCCCAAGAGATGAGCATATCGACCAGATCGATGTCGAGCATCATCAGGGACGATCTACACATGAGTGCACACCACTGCTCAAAGGGACACATCCTTACTCCTGCTGTGAAGGCAATCTGACCGACAAAAGCAGAGCACCTCCTCCAGTGGCACGCCAAGAACAGGCACGAAAATATCCTCTTCGCGGATGAGAAAATCTTCACCATCAAGGAGCAGTACAATGACCAGAACAACAAGATTTATGCTCAAACATCCCATGAGGTGAAGGAAAACTTACTAAGGGTGCAGGGAGGCCCTCACCTTTCCTACATCATGGTTTGGTGCGGGGTGTCCCATCAGGGGGTGACACCTTTTCATTTTTGCAAGAAAGGGGTGAAACTGATGCCCGAGTGTATCAAGAGGACATGCTACAAGGAGTTGTGAAACATCTTAACATGTCCTTCAGTGGTCAGGAATGGGTCTTCCAGCAGGACTCAGCTCCTGATCGCAAGGCCAAGACAACTCAGGAGTGGCTGCGGAGGAACCTTCTGGCCATCATCAGCACCAAGAATTGGCCCTCGGGGAGTGCAGATCTCAAACCCCTGGACAATAAACTGTGGATGGTTTGGAGGACATGGCATGCCAAAAGCATCACAACAGCCTGGAGAGCCTGAAGAGATCCCTTGTGAAGGCAGCAGCAGACATCCCCCTGGATACGGTGCATGTGACAACAGCAGATTGGCTGGAGCGTCTCATGGCTTGCATTGAGGCAGAGGGCAGCCATTTTGAGTGATATTATTATAAACGAAAACCTAAAACTATTGCAAATTAATTATTTGACTAAGAAAGTGAGCTTTTGCTTAATTTTCCTTCAGGGTCACATTGTATTTGTAACATAACTTATGGCACGACTATGTATATAATCTTTTGCAACTGACAGCTTTATTAAATAAAACACTTATTCATTCACCTCTTAGCCTGAAGATTTAGAATATGTAGAGATTCACTCTGTGCACCATGTTTGGCTTAGTAGTGTAGGCTGTAACTGACAGGAAACTTTACATTACATTTGTAATGCATGTGGGGTTTTGTTAATGCACAAAGAGATGGTAGTGACTAAATGTTGCAGTAGTGTATAATACCCCCATCCCTCCCCATTGAATTCACAAGTATCCTATTGAAATCTTTGCCATCTTCAGATGTTTAAACAGTTTCTCCAATCCTGCAAAGAGATTCAGTTTACAGTCATGTGGGACATAACACCAGATACTTTGATAGACAGGTTTCAGCATTCTGGAGGATGTACTGCCTCTTTCTGCAGGGTAGACTAACGATGGTATCTAGTATTTGGTAGTTGGTCTGCAATCAGCATTTTTCACACTTAGCCTAACTCCACTATCAGTGGTGTTTCTTGAAATGTTTTAGTTGCTGATCTAGTAAAAGTCTGTCTTTTTTTTATGGGTGGGAGGACCAAATCTTCACTCCCATTTGATAGAAGCAGTCATTGGACACCAATGTCACTTATTTGAATTCATTTCACACATTCATATACACTTTCTATAAGCTTAATTTTCATGTTGTGCTGCTGTGCATGCCTTGGTTTCTAGAGTGGTCCCTTCATATAAGGTCAACTGACTAAAACTGTGTGTGTGTGTTGTATTCCCCACATGTGTTTAATGTGGCCTACCAATCTCATACAATTACCGTTTGTAATTATTGAGTGTGGATTACACCGTATTAGTTACATAACATTCTGACATATGTTGATTTTATGTGTTTGTATGTATGTATGTATGTATTTACCAGAACTGCTGGAGGATTATAAGATAAATTTTGAACAACTTCCAGGTAGACTGCATGTGTGTTATATTAGTTTAAAGTGCCATCTCTATATATAAGGGACAAATACTGGCACCAGGTCACCCAGGTGACAAAATCTTGTATGGTAGTGCCCATTGATGTGGTTTTTCAGTGTTCAACTTGCTGCGTCATGCTACCCTCCTGGCACCCAGAATTTTGAGGTGGCTTCTAGTTCTTTGGAAAATCTGTGAGCCAGGACCATGTAGGTATACATTTCTGTGTTTAATATTGTTCCCATTTGACTTGCAGGAACAGGCATAAGGATATCATGTTGCCCAGGAGTGAACATGTGAACAAAGTACCATTAAAGCTGTCTCTCTTTTATTGCTGAAGGTTGTTTCTAAGTATAAACTGTTGTTTTTCATGGAATCTGTTTATAAATTTGGAACTGTTTTGTAGGCCTGATATGTGGCACCTCCACATGCCACATGGCTGTGCACAAGGATGCATTCTTCGTGGAAGGTGTTTGGGGACCATACTACAGTGCCATGGTACCAGGCTACTGGCTGAATGAGGGTGGTCAGAGTGCTACTGGCAAACTGATTGATTACTTAATAGACTCTCATCCAGCCACGGCACACGTAAAGGCCAAGATTGGGAACAACATGTAAGCTCCATGGTCATACCAATTTAAATTTTAAAAAATTGTTACTTTTCGGTTCAGTAATTATATCAGTGGATATAATTTAATTACCACTCATTTAAAGTCACTGTCTTATGGGAAGTACTGCCATGTAATGTTGTAGAAATGTATCGCTGTTTTGGAGCAACCTACAGCCACCATTTCAGGTAGAAGAAAGCCAGATCAGCCCTCCAAAACATTTGTTCGTGACTGCCCAACTACATGATGTCACATCACAAAAGATCTTCATAGGTAGCAACACAAGAACCTCAAATCTCACAATTAATTGATATTTCCACCAGGGTGGGTCATCATTTTTACATAGCAATTACTTGACCCCAGTTTCTAGGTGTAACAGGCCTACCCCATTTTCTAATTCTGTAAGCATTTGTCCTGTATTTTTATCCACTCTTTCATGTCTGTACTTCTTCTTTACTTGATCTCTCTACAATACCTTGGAATCCCTAGTGGTCATTTATTCAACAGCTTATTTTTGAGTCTCTCAAAGGAAAATAGTTGATTATGAACTGTAGTTAGAAATTAAGTACTGATTTTCATTTAGACTGGAGAGTATCTGTATGTGATGGTTGTTTATTTGTTTAGGCACATTCAACAATATTTGAATAATCTTCTTGAAAGTATAGCCAAGAAGCAAGGTACTGATTCAGTCTCCACCTTGACAAGGGATATACATGTTTGGCCAGACTTCCATGGGAATCGTTCACCTCTTGCTGATCCATCACTGTTGGGAATGGTAATATCTTTGTCATTTAGTTTTTTGTATAGTTAAAAATGGGCAAGGTCAGATATTCAGTATCTGAAAGTGTAGGAGAAACCTCCCTGTGAAAGGGTTATATTAACCTGTCTCCTTCCCCTATCAGAACACTTAGACATTACAAATTTCTCATGCAAGTCCCCTGTTGAAAGCCTTCTGCTACGAAATTTACAAACCTTCCACTACAATATGAACATGTGAACATCTTATCTTTGTTCTTTGCCCATTCTTTGATAGTACCCTTTAGGAACAATACATGATTGGAATTTATATATACCAAAGTAGGCTTTAATTTCTCTTTCTTACTGTACTTCCATGTGTTATGAGGTTGGACCACTGACCACAGTTTGTCCACCTGTCCTCATTATTACAGCAGTTTATGCTTTTCCAACTCTCAGCAGAATATGTAGTTCCTGGTTGTAAGTAACTCAGACCAAGTATGAAAGGCTGATGTCATCAGGCTTCTAACATAGCAATCATAACAAGCGTTGCTACAACTAGGAAACAGAAATGCAAATGCAGCAAAATTGTCCTCTAAAACCCCAGGGAAACAGCAATTCAGGGAACACAAAGCACTGCTTGGGGATGCCAGTCAGAGGTTACGGAGTGTGGTCATAATGTACCATCCTAAGCAACACCACATAATGGCTATTGCCATCACCATCACCTGTTGGTCTGCAGTATGTCAGTTAGGACCCATCTCACTGTTGTAACCTGCTGAGTGTGGAACTAGTGCTAATGGACCTTAAGGCTCTGTTGCCCCTTGTAGAAGGTTTACTGGGAAGTCAGCTTATGAAAGAACTTGTGTAATATTGCTGCAGGAAGTAGTATGTAAATATAGTTTGTAGTAAGAAATGAAAACTTAGTTTCCCCATAAGACTACCCATGTTAGAATGTTAGGCTACACTACCCAGCGTTCTGACATGAAGCCAAGGAAACTGGGATCTAGCTGGAGCTAACAGGATTTGTTCCTCCATACACTAGTTTAATAGGTGGTCGGTAGTGGACTATCATGTTAGTCTGGCCACAGAATTGATGATGGAAACCATTACTAGGCACCACAACAGCACTTTGTTCTTTTCACTTTCCTGTCTCACCTTTCTTGTTTTTTCTCTTTCCCTCCATTCCCCACTAGAGTAATTTGTGGTTGGTTGGAGTGAGGGTGAAAGTAAAAGTAAGGGCTGAGTTGCCATAGATGTGCATGTATGCAACATTTTGCTTTCTTGTGAAGGTTTTGCTAGTTCCTTGGCCGATGGGCTACAGAGTTCTACCCTTCTGCTGGGTGTCAGCTTGTTGTGATTGCTCAGGGGCTCTTGCTAGGTAAGGTTAGTATACCAAACAGCTGAAAGCAAAACATAACTTCACATGCCATGCTTACACTAATCTTGTGACTAATTCTTGTGCATGTGAAATTTGCAGTTGGTTTATTGAAATCCAGACCAACCTGAAAAGAATGTGTGGTTTTTGTTACTGTCTGTTAGAAGTTGTGGTCACACTCAAAGGGTTTTCTAATTTTGTGCATCCACATACACATTCTAGTATCTCTCATGTTGCTAGAAATAATTTGCTGAAAGCCCTTGCAATACTGCCACCACATCATTCCGAATATCTTCATTAGATTCACTGAAGTGTTCGGTTTTGGAAAAATGAAAAACAAAATGTCTGGGCACAAGAACTGCTGAGTAAAATGTGTATAACAACACTAGTATGTATTATTTTCAAGATGCTTCTTTACTGATGGAACTGTATGGGAGCATCATCATCGTCATCACATTGTAGATACAATTTTCCAGAGAAAGTTATATATTTTTCATCAAATATACAGCTAGCAGCACTCCCAGACAAGGGTAGAATGCTTCATTGACCATTCATTATAAAGGAACAGATCTGCAATGAACAGTTCCTTTGATATGAGATTTGAGGTTCTCACAGCTGTGTTGATGAAAATTCAAGATTTGTGGGATGTGATTATACGTAGATTGGCAAATATTGTAGTTACCTACCTCCATTTTCAGGGTAGTTCAACAAGACCACTCTTCTTGGACTATTCAGAAGATGGAGTCAGCTAGCTTCTTCATAATATCAGGAACTGGTTACCAGTCTGCATGGCATTATGTCCCAGAAGGTTTGAATCTTTATCATTTCCTTTGATGCTGCAAACAGATTGATATGAACCAGTTCTGAAGGGTTCTGATGTGTGTGTGTTTTACAGTTAGTAGTGATGAGTTTCTGCACCTTTTCCATAGTCTTAGTGTATCGAACAGAACACAGCATTTTTGAAAATTGGATCTGTATGGACAATAACTGAGATTAGCACAGCAGAAGTTGGTTCGAGTAGTAATGCATATATGACTTGTGTGTGGGAGGTGTCTGGCATCTCAACCATGGCACTGACCACTCTGCCTGAACTATTAAGTGTTTTTCCATAGTTCTGCCAGGAAAATTCCTGGATATTACCTTACCCTAAACCATGACTTTTTTCTGCATTCTTTACAATTTTTTGTCTGTCAACCAGCCATTTTTTGCTATATAGCCAGAGTTACCAACTTACCCACTTACTTACTCCATGGTGCAGAATCCTTCTTGAGAAGCTAACTGGTTTGCAGCTAGTCAAGAAATTCCTCGCATTTCACAGAACCCGAAGGTTCATTACAGCACTCACAAGCGTCTGCCACCTATCTCTATCCTGGGCCCGCCCAATCCAGTCCATATACCCACATCCCACCTCCTGGAGATCCATCCTAATATTATCCACCCATCTACGCCTAGGCCTCCCCAGTGTTCTCTTTCCCTCCGGCCCCCCCACCAAGACCCTATACACCCTATCTCCTCACCCATACGCGCCACATGCCCAGCCCATCTCATTCTTCTCGATTTTATCACCCGCACAGTATTGGGTGAGGAGTA
>Ga0136643_10013146_pt1 | contig 12369 bp, 8 predicted proteins | sample TergutLab28metaG_FD_96883 | JGI IMG/M metagenome (GOLD analysis project Ga0136643, IMG submission 96883) | Labiotermes labralis P1 segment gut microbial communities from Petit-Saut dam, French Guiana - Lab288 P1 (version 3) (version 3) | ecosystem: Host-associated > Arthropoda: Insects >...
ACACAAACACATACACAGCTGTGGCCTGGCCCATAGAATTTCTTTTGAATTTTTAATATACCACATGTAGTTGTGTGTGGTATTGTTATAGCATAATACTATGTGAAATATTTCTCATGAAATTGCCAAATGTTAATGGTAATAATATGAATTTTCTAGAAAGCTTTTCTGTGATATTCTAATGGGCCAGGTCATTAGGTGCATATTATAATGTAAATGTCTATACTGTGTAGAAGGCAGGCTCACTCCTCGACAATTCCGCAAGGAAAAGCGGTTTTTCCTATTGTTTTGATGGATGTGTGACATGATGATGTGGCTTGATGTGACTGTTGAACACTCATGATTGTGTGCTGTGTTTTGGGCAAATATTTACATATATGAAACTGTTTTTGAATAGAAAAAAGTATATGAGAAGGCTGTATGAAAGGAGTTAGACTGCTTTGTATGTACATATGGTATTAAATGTTCTTGGCTGTCATTTTCATTAGTTGCTGAAAATTTCATCTGGACCGTACCTAATATAACAGTAGGTCTGCTGGCACACATTCACCTTAAAAATTGATGAATGCAGATTCACATTCTCCATTATTATATGACAATTTAACATTACAGTGCATGTCATCTAAGAATGGTGTGTGAGAGCATTTCAGATACTGAAACTTCAGCTTGTAAATACAATCTTAGGATGGAGTTTTCGGCAGCGGCAGAATATTCGTGCCTTTATTAGTTCATGGTGTATTATGAAGCTCCAGTTGTCACAGGCATATTCCAGAAATGTCATATGCCATAATATGTTTTACCATGTTTTCAATATGCAACATTTTTTAAAGCTCCTGTACAGTATATAACAAAATGTATTCCTGAATTCAGTCATAACATCCTCTTCCGACAGTGCTCAATTATGGTTACATTATAACTAAAGTGAAGTAACAGGGTTAAGTTTTGCAGTCTCATCTGCAGGTTGTTACAATATCCAGTCTGTTTTGTGTTGTAATCTGTTACATGCATGGCATATGATATTTATACACATTATTAGTTGTAAATTAAAAATCGAGTCAGTTGTGTTATACATTGTAATTTAATTACGTGTATATTCACGTGGCATTCAAAATACACTTTTGATTCAGATAACCTCTTCTTGTATTGGACTTGAATTTAATGCAAATGTGGGAATTCCCTATTTCCACCCATTCCTTTTCATATTGCAAGTACAGGATTCAGATAGAACAACCCCATGGCAAAGTGCTGTCTCAAGATGCAGATCTGAAATGGCCGTTTGTTTTTCAGATACTAGAGTTGGTGAGAACGTAGAATTTGAATCAATATGGCATGTTTGTGTGTTAAGCATGATTTTCTCTAATTCATCTCCGAAGTGTGCCAGTTGTGAATATAGTTTCTTGGTTTTTAAAATAATATCTGTAGTCTTTCTGCTGCTGGTCAGTTTATAATCAAAAAAATTGTAAACATACCTTAAAAAATTGTCCTGGCGATGAAAAAAGCTGAAGTGTTGATCAAATTCCTCAGTCAGCTTATGAGTGAAAGCTAGCTGCTAATAGTGCTTTGTATAGAATGCTGAAATGTGACTTCTGTTATTTAGTGCCCAGGTAGAATGTGATTCTGTTACATTTACAGTAAGGCCTGCTTATCACAAGTGACCTGATTATTTCTGTGAAAATTTGTACTTCAGATAATAATATTGCACATCGCATACCCCATGTAATTATCCAAATCACAATCGGCAATACATGCTACAGCTGCATTGTCATTGATAATTGCTGTACACATTTTAATGTTTGTTTTGTTTTTCTTTCTTCCATTATTTTGTTTTACAATTTTTTGTCTTCCATTAAAGTGGCCTGCACACTCTTGTGTTGATGAAAACAGTTCTTTCCCATTCATGAAGAATGTTCCTTCTCGTAAGATTCCAGGAAGCACTATGTGAGCAGAAGACAAATGCTTCATCTGACAGTGTCCATTAAATTCATATTTTACTCTTTTTTGGTCAGGTTTAATTTAAAATGCATTTTACTGAATGTCGTATGTTTTAAATGTACAATTCAAACTTGCAAGTAAGCCTTCGAAGAAAATGATATTAACAGTGCTTCAACATTTAACTGCCCTTATGGCGTAACATTTTCCCATGTGAGGTGTCAATTCTACAGTACATGCTAAGTAGTTTAGCTTTTTTGTGTCCATATTCATCTTACCTCATGTATATGTAAAAAATAACGGTTCAGATTCACATTGTGTCCTACATTCATTGCTGCAAGGTGGCATGATTTCCATTTGCAATATGTACTGTTGATAGTCATTTGTTTACATAATATGTTATGATTCATGTCTTATAATGTAAAACGTAACATATGAAGACATTCATTGTGAACTATACAGTGGTGACCACATTACATTGCAGTTACATATGAAGCACACAGTCATTTTATATACTTACAAAACCATTGTCGTATGTAGGTGTCCAGCCATATAAACCTGTAAATGTTTTGACCCTGGTGTGTTGATTCATAGTTTTGGCAGTTGTAACATTCAATTTGTTCCAGGTGAAACCACTTGGAAAGAGTTTTACTGAATGTGCCTGGGCATTGCCTGTGATGAAGACAATATTCCATGTGATTCAGTTGGCACTCCATGATAATCACTAATTATGCTTTAGATACATATGTGTTATCATAACCCTCTCAGTATTGGCATAATGCATTAAAAATACTGTACTGCCATAGTTAGGTTAGAGAAGTAGTACGTGTTTTAAACTGGTTGCTGAATTGTAAATGTTGAAAATTGTTCCTGTGAAGGTACATACATTTCATTTCAGCTTAGGCGTGTATTTGCTGATAGTTGGAAGAGTGTCCATTTGTCTTTCCAGAGTTAAATTTTCTATGTTAATTCTTAGGATTTTAAATCTTATATAAAAGTAATAGTCTTTGACCTTGATCCTATTCACATCAGGGACAGGGGTTTTCTCTTTGTCAAAAGATCAAGACCCGGTCTAGAACCCACCCAGCCTCCAAAGTAATCAAAGTAATGATACTGAAATCTGTACTTTTCTGCATTATTATGCAACGTATTGTGGTAATTCATTGCAGGCATTTTAGGACAATCTTCAAAGGTCAAGAAATCCAAAAAGAAAGCTTGCAGCATATGGTGGTAATTCCTTACCAAGTGTTTTCTAGCTTTCATCTTGCATAGCTTCTTCAGATTAATCTCACCATATTCAGCATCTGTGTTGCTTGTTTACTAACTGACAGTCTCCCCGCCCAGTTCTCACCAGTCAATGTTAAGCCCATCTGCAAGGTCACGTATGTCTTTGTGAATGTCATCTGTGTATGAAGATATTATCTGATTACTAGTTTTCCAGTCAGGAAAAGTCCAAGTGTGTTTGTGAATGTTGTGACATGGAAAAATGCTGTCTTGACAAATTTTTCAGTGTGGCAAGTTGTCTTTCCTTCATAATTTTGTAGTGAAATCTGACAAAATTTTGATGTGGTACTTAGGGAACTGATCAAACACCTGCTCTAATTTGCCATAGAAACTGCCCTTTTGAGTCATTACTTTTATCTTCTGTTGGGTAGGCATGTCATTGAGAACAATATCATAGTGCCAAGCACTATGTATGACATCTGATAGGATGTTGTACTAACAAAGTCTACTCCCTTAAATGCTATGATTCTCATATATATTTAAAAAAAAAACCTCTCCCTAACTTATTTTCATTAAGTTTTCCATGTAAAAAAGTATTTTTATGTTTGTTCAGCTCCTGCTTGTCTCGTCTGACTTCCTGTACTCTCTAAGTCTAATACACTCTTTGCAAATTATCTTGCAACTGTGTGTGTGGTGACCGTGATCTATTCCGACTCCTCACATTCCAAGTTCCAAATGACATGTCCATTTTCCATTTTTTAGATCATTTCAAAGGATCTATCCAAGTCTGATGTCCTTAGTTCCATCATACAGATACCAGAAACAATTACTGTAAACCAGTAAAAGTGCATAACATTTTACCATCTCCACTACTAAGTAGGATGGTGCAGTTTGAAGCACGTTACCATCTACACTGCTAAGTATTTTGGTGCAGTTTGAAGACAACAGCTGCCCTATAGGCTTTGAACAATATACTGCACTTAATATTGAAATAAAGGTACCTTACTCCTTCCCTTTATGTCAGATACTTCTATACCTTTTGTTGACAGTTATAGCAGGAGACCAGCCAAGGAATTGTTTCAAGTAGTGAAAGTTGTTATGTTTGAACTCAGTAAGGATCATTCATGAAATTAATTCCCTTGCACTGTACAGTAAGTGTGAGCCTCATGTATGGATGTTTTACATTGTTAACTAGACTTCATTTTGCTCATTTGAACAAGTTAAAATTTTGAGATTTACTGGTAGAGTATGAATTTGCTACCCATTAATTTCTGGAGGTGGCTGCACTTCCATCTGAGTTGAATGTTTTAAGTATGCACTTCATATTCAGTAAAAAGTGCAACAAAATATTACATTATTTCATTGAACTTCTCTTACAGGAGTATCTTGTTTTTTACTTTATCATATAAACAATCTGAAGTCTGTAGCAGGGCACAGAATGTGGTCTACCAGTTTATGAACAAATTCTGCCTCATCCAGTGTGATCAGTTGTGGGCATGCCTATTTGTGTATGGAAATGATGTCGCACACTGATACATTCAAAAGGTTTGTCTATGAGCGTAGTTAAAAGTTGTGGATGATCTGTTAACCATGTGATTTTGTGGAATAGTGACTGGAAGATCTTTGTATCTAAACTGGAAGTATCACAACAGTGTTTTATCTTCCAAAGAGACAAGTTTAATGTTATGCACACTATTAAACTGTTAAGCTGGCTAGCATCTTGAAGTATATGCGGTAAGTATATGTAGTATATTTTGTAGAATGCTGAAGTGTTGAGTTATAATGGTTTAATAACAGTGGCAAGTATGCAGTGTGGTGGTTGTGCTTCTGAGCAAAGTGCCATTTACCCTTTGTGTTGTGCTCTTCTTCATGGAGCACTGCTAAATAAAGAAACTGAAGCCACAAAACATGTTTGGCAGATATAGACCTACATGCCAAAGTGTACAGTAAATCATCAAATGTGGCAATGTTCAGCAGTTACTCTTCAGAACAAATGAAAACATTAATTCATAATTGATAAACTGGTAACTTCTTGAAGTCTGTATGTCAAAATCTGTTAAATCCACCCATGAAAATTACTGTGAATTGGCCACAAGGGCTTTGAATTAGAAACTGACAAAATGAATAAACCAAATCTTGTGACCTTGAATGTAATATTCAAGCATAGTGTAAACTATTAAAAATGTACACAGAGGTGCACTGTAATATATCTCAGTATAAACGTTCCTAATTTATTATTATTGGAAACTACAGTATGGTATGTGAGGAATATCATGGGCATTGGTGTTGTGTGTAGGTTGGCCATTATGAAGTGCAAGAGGGTGTGATTTATTGAGCAGGGAGCAACAGTAACAGTGACAGTTACATTTATGCAAAGAATAAGAACAAAAAAAAATTCAGAATCTTTTGTCATCACACGTTTTATCTAAAAACAAAAGTTGAAGTATATGCAAAAATATTTTGCTTGTTGTGTTATTTCATGAAATTTAGTCTCCTTTGTGTAGGGAGGAACATAGATCAAGACTGAGAACAAGATGCAGGGGAGAATATTTGTATCTGAGAGAGAGGAAACAACAGGAAGATGAAGGAAACTGCATAAGGAGACGCTGCATGATTTCTGCTCTTCAGCACTGTATTATTGGTGTGAACAGACTAAGGAGGAACAGATGGACAAGAAATGTATCATAGGTGATTTAAAAAGGGCATACAGAAATTTGGTTAGAAAACTAGAAGCAATGAGATCACTTGGGAGAACCAAGGTGTAGGTGAGAGGATAATATTCAGTTGATATTAAACAGGGTTTGAGAATGTGAACTTTATTATCCTTGTGAGATTTCAAGTTTACACCTTGGTGTAGATGAGTTCTTCACTCTTCTGGGGTTTTATGCAGTGTTGGATTATTCTTGTCCTGTGACAGGCTCTTGTCAAGATGATAGCGAATCCTACACATTTCATGAGAGATAAGAACTTTCTTTACCAATGTATCTAAAATGAGAATGCTGAGAATTATAACTTTCCTCCATGTGTTTCCATAGAAAGAATTATAGTTCATTTTGCACCTCTGTTAAATGTACAGAGAAGGGCTGAAACATAAGTTTCCCCAGATTATGAAAGTATGTGACATTTACATTAGGAAAATATAGGAAAAAGCTCGAGTTCCTTTACAGGTTAAAATGCAGGATATGGTTCCTGAAACCACAGAGGTGAACTTAAAAGTGTAACAGAATTTGTAGTATGTGTTTTGTTGTTTGAGAAAACACCTTTAACCATCTATTGTAGGAGATGTTTGTATACAGACAGATCTTCTGTCAACTAGTATGGTACTGTCTTTGCATGTGACCACTTTCATGTTATCTGGTATGCAAACTATTGCAAAACACACCATGAATACAAGCAATTCTGTCAATGTCACATAACATTCTGTTGAATGGCTACATTTCTTGCTGGAATAGTTCAATTTGGATAGTAAACTTTTATTTTTAAGTAACAATATATATATATATATATGCACATTGTAGCTTCAGCCTCTTGTACTGTATTCCATTCTGTCTTTAAAAAGTCACATACAGTAGTTTCATGCATATTCACAAATGAAATACCTTTTAATAGAGTTATAATATGAAAGACTGTGACAATTGGACAGAAAAGGATGTTGTTTTCTCTAATTACATGAAACATATTTGAAATGTGTGCTGTATCTTCAGTGCCACTTTGTCTCATTTGCTAAGTGTTACTGTAGTACACATAATAATTTTTTATCCTAGTAAGGGAGAATGGCAAATTGTGTGTAACAGCATTCGTTTAATATTTCATGTACAGTACATAATGGAAGTTCCTGCCAGTGCTGCTACCTAGCATTGTGCACAATAAGAATAGATCATTACTGACTACAGATCTTTAACTGACCTAGATGAACTGTGTGTGTTACTGACAGTTACGATCAGCTTATGTATGATCTGTGTGGTCAGCCATGCTGTTGCTCTGTGTACGTTTGTCACGTGAGGATGACGAGTAGAGGTTGGTGGTTTTTATGAAAGAATCCTTTTCAGAAAATTGGGGTGCGTACACAGATGTGACTTGCCCACACGGTGTTACTTGATTGTACATAAAGGTGAAGTATTGTATGTTACGATTAGCCAAATAATTACTGACAACTATGTGATATGTTTTAATCACACAGTTTTTGTTGATAGGTTGTGTGTTGACTGGTACTGCTCCCAGCATTTGCTTAAACCAGCCAGAATTATTTTCATTGCAACTGCGCTTAATGTTTTTGCAGATGGCCCTGAATAGAAAAAGAGTAACTCAAAAGGCAGCATGGACAAAAGAAACACTAGAAATGACTATTAAAGCCATTCAAAATGATGGGACAATACAGGCAGTCGCCATGTCATTCAGCATACCTTCCGGCACCTTACAGGAAAGGATTTCTAAAGGTAAATCAGGTAACCAAAAATCAGGGAGAAATTCATTATTTACACCAGGGCAGGAAGAAAGCATTGCAACACATGTTTCCCTTCTAGCCATAATGTTTCATGGTGTGAATTCAGTGCAGTTGCATAATATAGCTTTTGACATTTTAAAACAAAATAAAATGAAACATAATTTCAACAGCCAAAATTGTGCTGCAGACAAGGACTGGCTATATAAGTTCCTGAGGAGAAATCAGACTATAAGCGCAAGGAAACCAGAAGCCACCATTGTCAAGAGGATATTGGGTTTCAGTTAAGAAGTGGCCCAATTTTATAAAAATGGAGAAGAGGCAATGGCTAAATACTAATTTCCACTGACACATTTATAATATGGATGAAACTGGGATATTGACTGTTGAAGAAACAGGCAGCACCGAAAGGTTAAAAAAGGGTCGGTTTTATTACTACCTGGTAAAGAGTGTGAGTGTCATTTGTGCAATGGGTGTCGCATGCATTTTGATGCCTCCAATGTTCATATACCCTCAACAGAGGATGACAACTCTTCTGGAAAATATGGCCCTCCTGGTGCAATCTACATATGTTCCTAATCTGGGTGGACTAATGAGAAATTATTCATGATCTGGTTTGTGGACAGTATAAAACCCAAGCCAAAAAATCCAGTTCTTTTAATACTGGATAATTGTAACAGCCATGTAAGCCTGTTGTACTACAAGTTTTGCAGAGAAAATGGCATTGTGATGATTTCTGTTCCACTCCACATGTCACAGACTTCAGCCCTTGGATGTCATATTCTATGGGCCACTAAAATCTGCATTTCACAGGGAATGTGATTTAATTATGAAGACCAGGAGTATGATGATGTCCCCATTTAACGTGGCTAGTGTTTTCAATTAGGTGTATTCCCAGGTGGCCTCAGTAAAAAAAATTTCTGGGTTTAAAGTCACTGGAATTTACTTGCTAATGGCAAACATTTTCAGCAGAGGGTTTTGTGGTGCCAGCAGTGTTGTTTCTGCTGCAGAGAAGTCAGACACTGAGCATCAACTGCAGATATCTGTCAGCTTCAAGTGAACTACAATGCAGCAGGGACCCAGAAATTCCTCATGCTAATAACTCACACTGTGGTGCCTGATTTTTAACACAGTCCCTTTAGCCTTCATGTTCCAGGGGTGTAGAGGCTCATCATCCTGATACCTCCTCAGTGACTGGCTATTGAAGCTGTTTCTCAATTAGTGGGGCCCAGAGGCAAACAGAAATGAGCAAGAGACAAACATTCAGAAGTTCTAACTGGAACACCACAGAATAAAATTTTAGGAGACGGGAACAAAAAAAAAAATGAGGAGGAGGAAAAAATCTCTAGAAAAGGTAACCCACTAACTGAAACTTGGAGCAATAAATGAATGTATACAAAATAAAATTGAAGAAGCAGTTTATATGATGACCTTGAAACAGCAATTTAAAAATGTTTTGCCTGTGACAATTTTGGAAAAGAAGGGAAATTATGGTACAGTTGCAAAGGTTGTGGAATATGGGGGCAAGAGGAGTGTAGTGGGTGGGAACTCTCTTGATGATCACATGTGTGTGACATTGGCTTCAAGATATCCTAGCTCCATAAAATTGCTTATATTAATGAAATTCTATATTGGATTATTTTTGTTGCTGAGCCTCAAATTTCATTTTGTAGTTCATTTCTTTATGGTGGTTTTGTGATGTATGCCTTATTTACAGAATTGGCTGTGACAATGTAGAACTTGGCATTGCTCCTGTAAAATTTTGTTCTGTGGTTGCTGAGTTCTTGATTTTCTTTTCTTGGCACACCTCTGAACAGGATTATTGTCCACTACAGGTGTGTGTTTTATGAATACATGTCTTATGCTGTGTGTTTAAAAATACATTAGCAGACAGTCATTGGGAGCAAGGAATTGAAAGTTTCATTATAGAAGTTGACATCTGTATTTGTCATACTATCACATTTTATTTCCCATGTACATTATTTCATGCTTAATACATTGTGAAACTATTTTCAATATTAAAGACATACAGAGCTTGATGAAGTGGCATATTTTTATGTGGACAGTACAACTGTGACTGGGACTGGTATTGCCCGAACAGATGGGTAATGCTGGTCAAAACAGTGTCCTCCTAGGCACTAGATTTCACTTTCTGTACCAGTTAACACCAGTTATTTGGAAAGCAGAAATATCAAGCCTGTTAATAATACGTGTTACATTGATTTGAAATATACGGTGTCTGAGCAGTTATGAGATTTTCTGAAGTGCCCACCATTCGCCCTTTCTCCCTTATTGCACAAGTTGCCATTGCCTGTTGTTGACATACACCTTTGATAAGACTGTATATTTTATTTTTTATCTTTGATTTCATTAACGTGTTTATAACCATCACTTTACCTGCAAATCAGCATAACCATTTATCTTTAATTTGACATAGAATTTGTGAGGTTAGGTAAAAAGGTTATAATTAGCATATGTGACTGATCTAAATACTTCCTTGTAGGTTGAAGAAATCCAATGAGATGCAACAGTATGCAGATATGTATTTACTGCTAAATTACTCTACATGCACAGATCATACTATATGGGGAGCAAGCTTGTTCCCCAGAAAGTATGATCTGTAGACGAAGCTGCAACTATAGTTTTATGTACTCCTGATGACGGGCGCGATGGATGCCCGAAAAATGTAGAGTAATTTAACAGTAAATAAATATCTACATACTGTTGCATCTCGTTGGATTTCTTCAACCTAGAATTACAATGCACGGAACCACGAATATAAAACTTCCTTGTAGGTTGCTGTCACAAGTGTATATAATGATGAACGTCATTCTTATGACATGAAAAGAATACTATCCCATGGAAATGATGTGGAAGTAAAACATGAACACATGAAACTTTGTGAAGTGTAGATGTCCTTCAACTTACATAATTTTGACTCATTTCAAATTCAGGTTAACACAGTTCCTTGTGATTTTGAATTTGGCCATTTCTTGTAAGGAAAAAAGTAAAAGGGAATTATTTGTCTGAAAAGGAGAACTTGTAAGTCCATAAACTGAATGGTTTTAAAATTACTGAATTGGTTTTCAGTCAAAATTATAGGCAGTGAATAAGAATTAGCAAACTTTTTGAGTTCCATGACTACTTTTAGAAATGTGTCAACCCTACAAGTGAGGAGATACCTGTCTGTGTTTGTTCATTATAAATGGCAAACTATTTTGTGATTGAAAATACTAATAACTAGAACATGACTCACTTCCTGTGCAACATACATTCTCGTTTAGTAATAAAAATTAACTTTACTTTTTTATACTCTACTATTTTACTTTATTTCATAAAAAAATTTAATATAAAATAATAATTGTCAATACCATACAACTAGTAGCAAGGAGAAAATGTGAATTGGGGGCAAAAACTGAGGACTGAATAATAAAGAATTTCATGTACTTAAAAAGACATTTATTATTTCATACTTAAGTGAAAAAGCCCAAAATCGAAAATATTAGCATAGTTCTTCATATTTTAAAGCACAAGTGCAACAAGATAGGTCATTATGGCAATGTGCATTAATTTTAATTTATATATCTTTCATATGGTTTCATTAATATGAATCTGACATCTTCTAAATAATGTCTGATTCTTCAGGAGAATAATCATACTGGGGCATTATTCTTAAAATACCATAACATTTTGTGAAACTAGGCCTTTTGCTGCATAATTAAATTTTAGGGTGATTTCCAGATCATTGTCAGTTTTGTGCCCAAAATTGAAAATGAATTTTTTGCTCATGCAAATCTTGTCCACAAACACAAAAGCTATATTTTTCATAGTTTACAAATATTCCCAGGTATTTTGCTCTGCAGAGAGAAAAATTATGAAACCTGAGCCTTCAAGAAATGAGGCTTTTTAGCAAGAATATACAGACTGCCCAAGATACATAAAGAAGGGATTCCATTGAGGCCCATTGTCAGCAACATTGGCGCCCTCACATACCAACTCTCCAAGCACTTATCAGGACTTCTTAACCAACTCACCGGGAAATGAGCACACCACGTCAAGAACTCATTCCACTTCATTGAGATACTGAAAACACTAAAAATCAAACCAGGGGATCTAATGGTCAGCTTTGATGTGGTGTCTCTATTTACAAAAGTTCCAGTTGAAGAATCACTCACACTGCTCAGTCAACACTTCGATAAAGAGATCATGTCATTGTACAAACATGTGCTAACATCCATCTATTTCTGTGTTGACGGTCAGTTTTACGAACAAACAGACAGAGTGGCCATGGGCTCCCCACTCTCCCCGGTTATTGCCAACTTCTACAAGGAAGACTTTGAGACGAAAGCTATAGAAAAAGCCACACACAAGCCTGCCTGCTGGTATAGATATATGGATGACACATTCGTCATCTGGCCACATGGACAAGAAAAACTAATGGATTTCCTAAACCACCTCAATGGGATTCACAACAAAATACAATTCACCATGGAAATAGAAGAAGCAGGTCACCTCCCATTTCTGGATATTGACATATACAGGAAGATGGACTGCTCCCTTGGAACACAAAGTCTATCGGAAACCCACCCACACAAACCTCTACCTACTCCAAAAATCCCATCACCATCCAGCCAACAAACACTCAGTGCTCTTGTCCCTGGTACACAGAGCAAAAACTCTATGCGATCAGGAATCCCTTGCACCGGAATTAACATTCCTCACCAATGTCTTCAAACAAAATGGTTACAGCCATCAGCAGATACAACGAGCCATAA
>Ga0136643_10013148_pt1 | contig 12368 bp, 8 predicted proteins | sample TergutLab28metaG_FD_96883 | JGI IMG/M metagenome (GOLD analysis project Ga0136643, IMG submission 96883) | Labiotermes labralis P1 segment gut microbial communities from Petit-Saut dam, French Guiana - Lab288 P1 (version 3) (version 3) | ecosystem: Host-associated > Arthropoda: Insects >...
ATAATTGGCTCCAATTTATTTTCCTGCACGTTAGTAAAGAAAATCGAACTGAAATATTATTATTATTATTATTATTATTATTATTATTATTACTGCTGCTGCTGCTGCTGCTGCTGCTGCTGCATCTGTGTATTTGTGTATTTATGTATTCTTGCTGGTTATGATTGGCTCCAATTTATTTTCCTGCACGTTAGTAAAGAAAATCGAACTGAATTATTATTATTATTATTATTATTAGTAGTAGTAGTAGTAGTAGTAGTAGTAGTAGTAGTAATAGTAGTAGTAGTAGTAGTAGTATTGCTGCCGTTGTATATGTGTTATTTGTGTATTTATGTATTCATGCTGGTTATAATTGGCTCCAATTTATTTTCCTGCACGTTAATAAAGAAAATTAAACTGAACTATTATTGTTATTATTATTATTATTATTACTGCAGCTGCTGCTGCTGCTGCTGCATCTGTGTATTTGTGTATTTATGTATTCTTGCTGGTTATAATTGGCTCCAATTTATTTTCCTGCACGTTAGTAAAGAAAATTTAACTGAATTATTATTATTATTATTAGTAGTAGTAGTAGTAGTAGTATTGCTGCCGCTGTATGATGTGTTATTTGTGTATATATGTATTCATGTTGGATATAATTGGTTCCACGTTATTTCCCTGGGCGTTAACAAAGTAAATTGAACGGATTTATTATTATTACTATTATTATTATTATTATTATTATTAGTGGTGTTTTAGTCGTCGTAGTTACCACCATCAAATTTTCCTGCAGCACCCTATCTCTAAATGTAACGTCATACTGTTACGCTTAGGTTCAGTTCATACCCTTCCCCATTCCTAATCAACATCTCAGCTACACTCTGCCTCGCAAATGGCATATTCTAATTGTGTTCTGAGCATCGCTGCAGTATTTTCGTCCTTATCGCACCTTTTATTCATGTATCTGGGTTGTAAATAGAGAAAACCAACAGAAAATGCGTATCAATCCGAAGACTTTCGGATGTTAAGCCTAAACATAACACACAACAGTGTTTACGCGCAAAATGGCGAAACGCGCGTATTTTAAAACGTTTCCAAGAACAAATAAATTTTGTAGGCATGTTTATTGTCTAAATATTAGAACAGGATGGCGAGACAATGTATAATCGCAGTCCGATTGGGTGGAAAAGCCTACCTGTGGCGAGCGGCTCGTATGCCGGTCGTCCTTCCACTTCTGTATATCCATCCAGTACGTTTCGAACAAAAACTGATACGGAAGGAGGCGGTAGTAGAACCACCGGATACAGTATCACCAGTGTGCATTCTACGTATGCCGTCTATTGACGGATAATCGGAGTAATAACATCACGCATTATCGGCTTCAACAGTTCAATAGATTGGATGACATATCAGACGCTAAGCTTCAAAGAACAAAGTGTTTACGGAACGCCATTTCAGGAGACCTTGTGATCAGTGACACGTAACAAAGAGCGATATGAAATACTCCGAAGAAGAACGAATAAAATTATTAATAATATAAATGTCGATTTCGGTTTAATTCGGTCAATGTCACGAGATGCTGAATTTTGTAACGGTGCAATGAACTGAATACGTAGACTAATTATTCTGTCCTATCAAAAAAAATCGATTGAATTTCAGATGTATAGAGGACCTGTAGCGACATGTCGCTCGTTTGCGACAACAGTGTCAGAACTGAAAATCTGTGACTTTTCAGGAGAAACTTTTCAAGGTTTTGAAGTACTATAATTTATTTCTATGAGTGCAACGACGACACAGCTGCTCTCCAGCGGCGAGTTTTGCAAAGTGCGTTATGACACTACACCTGTTAAAAGTGCATCTGCAAACGTTTCTTTCTATACCAATAACTATTAAAAAAATGCCAAATTTTGAGTTGTGACACATTATGTATTATTAGTGTTTGTACACAGCAACAAAATTCAGGGGTGGTAGGAGGACTATAACCTCAGTATCACTGTTAAGTATGAATCTTATTGCTGTTACCGTAACATTGTTGATCCCTGTGACCGTGCGGTCTAAGACGTACGTCTGTGGCTGCTGGATGTTTGGGACCGCGGTTTCGAATCCCGATGAGGGCACGAATGTTCGTCGCTTGTGTTTGTTGTGTGTGTTGTGTAGGTAGCTGCTGCTGCGGTGAGCTGATCACTCGTTCAGGGGAGTCTTACTGAGTGTGTGAGTATAAATTGTATGGAATCTAGATACCTCAAAATATAGCGGCCTGGGCCCTATAGGGGTCGTTGCGCCACAGACAAAAACAAAACAAAAAAATTTAGAACATCGCAGAATTATCTGGCACTTTTCTACAAGAGACAATGGCGTATGCTTTTCACTTGTCACCAACACAGTATGAGACCTGCTGACTTACAGAATTAAGTGACAAATAAAGCACCCAGTACAAATTACAATCATCTTTGTCCAAAATAGCATAGAACAGACCATGAAGGTACAGAGGGTGAGTATGGGTACAGCTCTCCTCTATTTCTGACCCCGGCAACAGACGTGGGTGGGTGATCAAAGCCACGCTCCGGCCGCTTTACCCCCCGAGAAGGAGACGTGGTATGAATTCTACAGGAGGTTGAGTGGGCCCCAAGGCCGGTCTGGACGGGTGCGGAAAATCTCGCTTCTCACCGGAATTCGATCCCTGGACCGTCCAGCCCGTAGCAAGTCGCTAAACAGAAGACGCTATCCCGGCCCACAACTACGACAAGCTGTTTTCAAAATATGACGTCGTGAAAATATCAGTCAACAGCCAACAGTCGCTCACTTGCTCAGCGCCTACGTCGTGCTTACTCAGCGTCATATAATAAAACAGTGTAACTGACGTGCTTGATATGGTGTCACAAATTAACATAATTAGACAAAAGTTACTCGTCAGTGAAAGGTATCATTCTAAACTTGATGTGTGTGAGACCGTGCATCATTAGAATGATGAGATGGAACTCCATCTCAATCAGAAGGTTCGTCATCCCCGTTGTGTTCATAAACTAACTACGAGTGTACTTATCTAACAAAACTTTATTTAATGTTACAGATACATATAGTATTTACTACACTATATACAGCCCATATACCGTATATTCTCGAATCTAATCCGCACTAGTTTTTGCCGATATCTTAAAAGAAAAAAAAGTTAGTTCGCGGTTCTAATCCGCACCTTTCCTTCAACCGCCCCTTGCCTACAAGGCAGACTGATTGAATAATATTGGATGTTAACAATGCTCTAACCGTTATCCGACTAACGCGCCGTGTGTGAAGTGGCCATTTAACTGCCAGCGGTACAAACGCACCACAGCTGATCCTAAGATGACATTCTATGGGAGGACGATTGAAGATAAAGATGATAGTGGCTGGGTGACGGATAAAGATTCAGTTATGAGTGATGATGGCGAGTCTGATGAATAATAAATGATAAATATTATATATCATATAATATTATAAATAATAAATAAAATAACAAATTATTGTATTGTATTTTTCTTATGGTACGTACAGTGGCTCTATCATGTTTCCAAAACCCAGCTCACGACCGCGAATCTAATCCGCGTCCTAATTTTTAGCCCTCTGAAACTGTAAAAATGGTGCGGATTACATTCGAGAATATGCGGTAATTCCCGTATAACTGCTTACTAAGTATTTCATGTACAACCTGAAGATGGTAATTGTCAAGCGCCGAAACATGTAGTTGTACCTTATGTAGTAAATACTATAAATACCATTAAAGTTGCGTTAGACAAGTACATACGCTTCATCTCAATCTTGTCACCGGTCGGCAGCAATCTCGGTGCATTGTACCAAAAGCTGTACATACAGTCAAAAAGTGCTCCTGAGGATGGGCGAGCCTGTCGCCCGAAACATGTGGAGTTAATTTAAAAACATCAATAAACGGAATTTGTTGCATCTTGTTGGTTGCTTATATCGTTGTATAATGTAATTTTATGCCTTTTTTTTAGCTCAAAAGAAACCGACTTCCAAAATGGATAAATTTTTTAAACATGCCACAACCAGATAATATGGGCAATTTTAACAAGAAAGTATGTGGACAAATGGAATTGTGCAAATATTAATAGACACACACACACACATTTTAAACTGCAAGGCTTATGCACTATGAAGAACTCACAAACACAACCTACATAATCTTCATGTCTGTACCGTGCATCAATGAAGATTAAAACACTTTATTATCCAACAGATGCACAAATATATAATTCGTAGACACAATTAGAATTATTATAAAATATTTAAAATTGCTCCAACGTGTTTCGGATCACAAGGGATCTATCATCAGGAAGCTTTATACAGTGCTTGGCTAAAATTACAGTAATGGTTCTGTCATGTCTGTTCATATGGACGTAGTCGGTGTTATGGCAGCATATTTGCCTGTGTTGCGTGCGTGTGTACTGTACAGTCTAGAGGGGCAATTTTAAATATTTTTAAATATTTTATAATAATTCTAATTGTATCTACTAATTATATATTTGTTCATCTGTTGGATAATAAAGTGTTTTAACAACCTACAGATTCTGAGTTATTAAATATAATTAATCGTAGCCATTTTCATATCCGTTTCGGACGAAATGAAAATAAACTTGAAATGTTAGGCTTGTCTTTCCACTAGTCTGCAAATAACTGCACCTGAAAGTACTGAAACGAATTAGACCAAATTCGGCACCACGGGCCTACGTTTTATTTCATGGATCCCTTAAAGTAAAAGTTAAAAACTGCGCACTCGGAGAGACCACGAAGGCCCAGAGGTCGATCCGTGTGGATTATTATTCGGGTTATTCCACTATAAGGACAACTTCCCTTGTGGTCCAAACCTCGCTTTCCATACACACTCTTCCGTTTGGTGCGAGACCTTCACTCGTTATTACGACGAATAAGACTCGTTAACTTGCATTCAGTTGGGGTCCATTTGGTGTGCGGCATTACTCAGAGACCATCGCGAAACATTCACGTATAAGAATGTCCTGTAAAACACTTGCACGTATCCAAAAACAGGTGTTTCATGCAATATTCTCACAAAATTACACGGTTTCGGAAAAGAGGCACCTGTCATATGGGCTCCGCAAAACTAGTAAATACAACTCCTCTCTTCTTTCCTGTCACAATAAAGGTGAGATCTCTGTTTTCTGTCAATTTACTGTGAAATACGGACGGGATCTCCGTCGTCGTTAGTGCTACAGTCGTTTTGAATAAACGTCGGTTAGCTGTCAGACCTTTATGTACAAATTATTTTCTTTCAGGAGGTATGGAAGATATCTATTAAAAATCACCAACCAAAAGTGTTTTATGATACTTTAACAAGACTGTACGTGATTGTCTCTGAATAAAGTTAGTGACGTTAAACATAGGTCTTATTAGACGAAAAGATAGTACTGATTTGGTTTATATGTATGCGAAAAGTGAAAACCGTCAAATGGCGCTTAACGCCACCTTACCTTGTACATGGGTGGGTCCGGCGAAGCTCAGCAGAGTCGTAATGATGATAGCTGATCGACGCAGCATAGAATACTTCTCCCGAAGAGAAGACTTCCCACTGCTGACCGTCAAATTGGGCATTGTTTAGAATTTTTTTTTTCACAAAACAGAAACCTTAAAATTTCCTGTTGTTGTTTTCACTTCATTTGTTTCCACGTCATTGAAATATAACTGTTCACTCACAAGCAACAAAACCTTTCTAATGTACTTCGTAATTTCACTTCTCACATCAATAAATCTGAATAAACACGAAAGGTTAACACATATATTTACATTATATATTTTAATTTTTCTCTATCCTAAGGGTGCTCCATTATATTCTTGGGTTACGAGAATGTTCACTGACCATCTACAACACACATAAGCATGAACACTAAGTATTTAAGAGCATAAGTTATGTACAACACCGATATAAAAAAAGTACATGTTGCCGACCGATGAAACGTCCTAACATTTCGCAGTTACAGATCATAAACAAATTACGCAACACACAAAGGTTGTAATTAAGGTTCTTTTACCAGCTCAATATATCACTATCACTTTCGTTAACGTATAGTTTTAAAAAAAATTCTTTGTAAACACTGAATTATTTAATGGTGCACTGTAGTAACTGCACAATGAATAACTAAGGTCCACAGAATACAAATCGAAACAGCTTCCATTTTCAACTCTTTTGAGCGATGTTAAACGCGAATTTATGATTATTCACAGATCAATACGCGTCGTGTAGAAAAGTTCACTCCTACCGCTCTGAGTAACTAATGAAAAACTCTTTTAGTCTGACATCGATTGGGGCGTTACCTGTTTCACCTTCCGGTTATCACAAAGTCTTTCACTCAAAACAGAGAGAGGAAGGGTTGTCACTGAAGTGGTAACAAATTGTCATCCTGCTTAAACGTCGACGAATGAGCTCCAAAAATGGTGATCATTAGACATTCATGAAGAGGGAGTAAAAATTTAGTGGTTATTGTTCACTGAAAGTTACAAACACCAATAGTTTGCGAAATTTACGTAATTCTGATGGTTCTCGATGCAAATTAAAATGGCGTTAGAAACCTATCTGAAGGCGTATAAACGTCAGAAATGCAAAATGTCACGATTACAATGCCAAGAAGCTAAAAGTAAGATTACATGTAAACCTCACAGTGACATGCAATTTGAATCTGAAAGCGTGAAATGTAGTGTCGTTTAAACATAACCTTAAAACCACTCTTTCTGGTTTGCTCCAATATCAAGTGCCATTTGATCACTGCTTCTACGCAAGGGAAGAATAATATCACGCTACTTGTCAGGCAGTTAATTTCCGCTGAGTTATAATTTCTGCACAGTTCAGAGCAATCGTTATGAAATAGGGTCGTTCTGATGCCGAATTCTCACAACAATTCTGAAGTTACGGAAACAATATCAACGCACGCACGCGCTGTGCTAACTTGGCGATCACTTCTTCACAGCGACGGAGTTTTCGGCCACACGAGGCGAACACAGGAGCATATCCGATTCTAGCCCGGCTACCACCGATTCTCGAGCGCAACTGAAGGCTGCCGCACAGTAACGAGTATGCGACGCGCAAGCGCACAGCTCACCGAAGACTCTGTTACACATGTGCGATAGAGACAGACAACGTATGGCGTTGGTTCATGCAACTAAACACAGTATGAATTCTCCCATCCTTCACCGCTTTCATTTCGTTTAATGCATAATAGTTAATAAATCTATATTGTAATACAGATTTTGGCATAAAAGGGCCGTGGCTTAATCTTTCATATGCCCAGAGGGACTGACTAAAAAAAAAAAAAAAAAGACAAACTTCGGCCAGAATAGAGGGTTTAGCATGCGAATTTGAACCCAGAAGTTCACCACAAGTCTAGTGCATTACTGCCGCACCACCCTGTACCCTGTAGTTTTCACTAATATAATATTATTTTCAGGAACAACTAATCAACAAATTTCTTGAAGGGGTCTTCCACTTGAGAAGCTAATAGTAGCTGAGCTAGTGTCCAGGTTCCCAACATGTTTCAGTACCCCAAGGTCATTATCGCGTTTACAGAAGCCCTCCCACACCCCAAAAAGAACCTTATTATGAGTCTAATGAAACCTGATCTCAAATTCATATCCGATTTCTTTAAAACGTTGTTCATTAGTACTCTCCCGTAGGAAGTCCAGTTTCACACTACAAAACATTGGTGTAAGTTTCAAGGGTGCTCTTTGGTTGCTTAGGTGTTTCTAAGTTTCGTGTACCGAATATTGTATGCCACTGTCTAAGTGAGCCCGACAAGACCAAATATATGCGATTTTCAGCGTCCCCATCCCGAAGATCAGTGAAAGGGGCAACCATAAATGGTGTAGCCGAGTTCATACACTTGGGTACGCTAATCAATAATGATAATAGCGTGAAAAAAAATACAAAGACGTATTTTGGCCGGCAATAGAACTTATTTTGCCGTTATAAGTCTCTTCAGGAGTCGACTTTTATCCAGAGCTACTGAAATTATATTATATAAGATACTAATAAGACCGGTAGTGTCGTATGGAGCGGAAGCATGGACGTTGACGAAGAAAGAAGAAAACTGTGCTAATTTTTGAAAGGAAAATATTTAGAAGAATATACGATCCCAAATATGAAAGCGGGAAATGGAAAAGTCGGACGAATCGAGAACTAGAAGAGATGAGCAAAGGAGAAAACATAGTAAAATGGATAAAAGAGCAAAGGATAAGCTGGTTAGGTCACCTATAGAGAACGGAGGAGGATAGGATGCCCAGAAAGATTTTCACTCAAGAACTGGAAGAGAAGAAGGGGAAGACCAAGGAAAAGATGGAAAGAGGAACTAGAAAGAGATCTTCAAGTGCTCGGAGTGAGAAGATGGAGACAGTTGGTGGCAGATAGGAAAAAATGGAAGGACATTGTTCGACAGGCCAAAGCCCAAATTGGGCTGCAGTGCCAATGGAAGAAGAAGAAGAAGATTGTCTAGGTGAGCAATATAGGCCACGAAACCTAAGTAAACATCGGAGAGATGAGTCTTCACTACGATTTTGGCGTACTTTTATAGGTGATGGGACCACTGCAGGTGCATAGAATACTGCAAACTTAGGGACGCGTGAATCATGTCCCAAAATGTTTGATTGGCACGTGTAAAGCCATGGCTTGGATTTCTTCCCCCATTTCTGATCAGCACAGGAGTAGCAGTTGGTGCGGAGGGATAGGGAGTGGGGAGACCAGTGGTGTTGACGTTCCGGTCGGCAGAGCCCAAGCGGAAGTAAAATGGGGCAGTAAAATGAACATTTTTTAAATGGGAAAAGTTGACTTACTTCGCTCTGCAGTTTTTTAAACTATTGAGCCAAATATAAATAAAGCCAATAATGAAATGTGATTTTTTTTGAAAGCCCATAATTTCTTTTGGGTGTGTCCATCATAATAACTGACCCCGGGCGCCTAAAAACCCAGCTACGTCACTGCTGGTCACTAATGGAAGAGTTTCTATGTTTTTACACAAAGGTTTCTACTTCATACAAAATGCTGTTTGTCAAATTGATGAACTGTCATGAACAAATGTCATTATCGTCGTCGTCGTCATCATCATCGTCATCATCGTCATCATCATCATCATATAATGACCGAAGCCAGACCTATCATCCACTGTTTCTTAAATGTTATGTCAACGTGTAACCAATACAAGGTGTTCTGCAAGACTTAACAATGGCTCAGGGGCGACCTGGCCCTGTAATTGACAGGAATTGTGTTGATATATCCATTATTGTGTCAAGAGATCTCCACCGTGACGCGTAACCGTCTTTTTCTCCAACTATGGTGATACTAATTGTTATCTCATGAATATCTGGGTTTGCGCTGTGATCTCTCAATGAAAACTACACACTTGTGTAAGTGTTTGTGTGTTTGTGTATGTGTGTGTGTGTTTGTGTGTGTGTGTGGGTGTGTGTGTCTGTGTGTGTGTGTGTGTGTGTGTGTGTGTGTGTGTGGCATCTCAATTTTTAGCCCATTCCTAAATTTTGTTTCTCTTTTTAGGGTTAATATTCCTTGTCCATACACCAGGGTCTATTTCAGAGTCACTTGGTGCACAATGCAAATCTCTAGCAGATTGTCAGAATCTTGCAGTTAAGCGGACTGCACCATCTTGTGTCAATTAGGGACTCCTGTCACACATGCAGGTCCCTTATACAGAAATACACCAAAACGCCTAATCGTTAAATTGGGTACCGATTGGAAAAGTATATCGCAGGCCACATATTTTACATACCATCCCCTCTCTTACGCTCTTTCGTGACATCTCTCTCTCTCTGCACACACACATATTGTGATGCCTAGCTATCGTACCTGCCTAACTGCTATTGATTTGTTATTGTAATCATTGATGTGTTGTGTTACCTAGTTTTGACATGTATATGACACACAGGAAGTTTTAGACCCAATATCCTATCACAGTTTCCATTGTAAAAAGCTTTTAAAAAGAAATTCCGAACCCACATGCTGACCATACTCTGTTTGATAGGTTAACCTCGTGTTCATTCATTCATTCATTTAGCAGTCTGTCTTACGACAGGTCCAAAGCCTCTTCCAAAGCCAGCTCTCCACATGATGCGATCTAGAGCTTCCTCCTTCAAGCGAGAGTATCTGCTCCTTTCCTTAAGGTCATTCAGTAGATTCCTACGTCTTCTTCCTCGTCTTCCTGTCATTTCTATCCGCCCTTTTATCGTTCCTTCAATAACCCGCTGCAGAAGGCAGTTTCTACGCAAAATATGACCAATCCAGTTAGCCTTCCGTTTATTTATTTCATGTAGGATATTCCTCTGCTCCTTGACTCTAAGTAATACTTCTTCATTTCTCACATGATCGGTCCAACTGATCTTTCCCATCCTTTAGAAATTAGCACATTAGGATTATCTTGTATCATGCTGTAAATCCCACCCTGTAAAGATCCTCATGTCACACAATGATAATATTGTTAAGCTTAACCCTAGCGATTATTGACCAATTACAATTAGTCCTACTATTTGGAGGTAGGGATTAACGCCCACTGTTTAGGGAATAGTCCGGATATCGTAGGTTTTATTACGTTTCGCACTGACGCCGGGAAGCATTCTGTTCTTCCTCTGATTGCAGACTTTATCAGGCAGACTTTCTATAGATACTTCTTTGGCCACCTACTGGCATCAAACATCGAGGTGTACTTTCACAACAAGGTTTGGAAGGGGGGGATGTGTACATTTGGTAATCACCAACCGTACACATGCCCTAAATATCATCACCAACCATACACATGCCCTAAATATCATCACCAAGCATACACATGCCCTAATTATCATCACCAACCGTACACATGCCCTAAATATCATCACCAACTGTACACATGCCCTTAATATCATCACCAACCATACACATGCCATAAATATCATCACCAACCGCACACATGCCCTAAATATCATCACCAACCATACACATGTCCTAAATATCATCACCAACCATACACATGCCCTAATTAACATCACCAACCGTACACATGCCCTAAATATCATCACCAACCTTACACATGCCCTAAATATCATCACCAACTGTACACATGCCCTAAATATCATCACCAACCGCACACATGCCCTAAATATCATCACCAACCATACACATGCCCCCCAAACCTTATGTAAACGAGATCTCGTCTCTCTCTACTTACAATGACACTGATGATTGGATCGTATTATACGAGTATTATGTTATATAGTATCTCTGATGATTGTATCCAATCTGATAATAACCGAATCAGAAATGGCCGAAACATGTAGTTGATACGTTATGTATAATTGCAAATATAGTTGTGTTATGACTGCTATGTCTATGCATAATTGTTTCTTTATATAAATTCCGCCCGATTATACGAAACTTCAAACAAATACAATGAGTAATTGCGGACAAGAGACATGCGGACACAAGGATAGATTAACTCCCACATTATGCGTTGATTTTATTATAGACTTGTTGGAAGAATGTCTGACAGCTGTGATTGGTCAATAGCTAAGCCTACCGTAAATGGGCATAGACGGAGTCTGTCTGTGTCTTGTTTCTGCAGTACCACCCTCTATGTTTAGGGGACAGGGGGATATCTGTAAAGAAGAGATGTAGGCCGGAAGATTACCCCAAGCGGAACGCAGAATTCAAACACGGGGCAAGGCAAAAGTTCTAGTGTTGCCGGATATGACAAGTAGGTTTCATGAGGAGATATATCGAGTGTGATGTTGTATAGTAGCCTCGCTTCGCATATGGAACGGCGAGTCGAAACTCTCCTCAGATTAAGACCAACATTATACAGGGTGGCGCAAAGCCGAATGACACATTTCATATTATCGTATGGGAAAGATTTTCAGTCGGCTTTCCACCTCTCCATATGACTATTCTAAACAAGGCACTTTTGGTCAGTTTTTTTTTGTTACCGAAACCAAATAGAAATCTCAAGTCACCTTATCACCTTGACACAGTAGCAACAAGCAGCAATGGAAAGCGTGCTTCGCTTGATACAACGTCAAACTTCGCAGAAAAAAAATATTTCTAGACTGCACACTGCGACTGACAGCACTATGACACTGTCCCTACTGTGTGATGGAGGCACTTTTCAGTATGAAACAAGTGCAGTGTCCGGTAAGAAGAATAACGAAAATAACCGCAGATCTAGGGTGAAGAGATAGAAACCAACAAGATGCAACTAAACTAAACTCCGTGGCCTTAGTCCGCACGCGAACTATACCGACAGAGCGGCTGCCGCCGGTCGGCGAAGTTAGTGCCAATTTTTGCGGATAGAGGGGTGTCACGTGGTCAGCGCAACGGGTCCCCACAGCCGTTAATCTCTGTTTTCTAGACCTGGAGC
>Ga0136643_10013150_pt1 | contig 12367 bp, 14 predicted proteins | sample TergutLab28metaG_FD_96883 | JGI IMG/M metagenome (GOLD analysis project Ga0136643, IMG submission 96883) | Labiotermes labralis P1 segment gut microbial communities from Petit-Saut dam, French Guiana - Lab288 P1 (version 3) (version 3) | ecosystem: Host-associated > Arthropoda: Insects >...
ACATCCCATCCCTTGTCATACTTCATCCACCTGCCCATGAAGATGGAACTGATAGAGGGTTCCGAAACGTCGGCTATTAGCTTTGTGACGCCGGGGAATTACCCAAAAGAAAACATATTACATTAATTTTCTTCTCCCTGGACTCTGCTGCGGCACTCCCCACCACTAAGCCCCTGTATGTACATCATGTATGGGAGGAGTAACATGTAAATTCTTAAATGTAGCCTGTAGCCTTTCTGTAATTAATCAAACATACTTTTCCTCTTGTTTCTCGAAGTCTGAGAGGTCAGCTGTGTTGAGTAGCTGCAGTAAGTTGTTAAGAAGGTTCTCTCTGCGACTTAAGTTGAAAGCATCATCAGGATTAGGTTGTGTCTGAACCTATAAGTAAAAGGAGTAGTTTAATTATATTTAATTTTACAAACTATTCACATCTCACATTTTAATGACTTGTTTTTTCACAAACAGTCAACCCCTGGTATAGCACCTCCCTACACAGCACCACACTCACTTAGCATTCATGAATTCTGTGAACAGAATTCCTTACAACATTAAACCTGTGGTAAACCGTGATATAGCCACAACACCCTGGCCGTCCATCTGCCAAAGTATCTGGTCAAACAAATGTGCTTATAAGCATTTAAAATATTTGATATAGCACAAAGTCATCAAACATAAGCATTGTTAGGAAAAATAAGTAACAATGAACACAATTTAGGTGGTCCTGCACATTCTTTAAGAAGGTACACCATACAGTACAGCAGTAAAAATGTACTTTTAGAACTGTGTTGTGTGTTGTTAAAAGTAGCTTTTATGGCTTGCTAATTCTCTTTTATTTTTAAGTGAACATCTGAAATTATTACCCGGGGTGCTGATAAGTCCTTAGCCCGACCAGGAAGGAAACAAACTCAGAAGCATGTCAGGGACACGTGCAATTTCAACAACATTGAGAAGCAAGCTGTCATCAAGTTTTATTTCCTGCAAGACAAGGTGTTGAAGGAAATTCACGCCATTCTGACAGAAACATTAGCTTGTTTCCTTCCTGGTTGGGCTAAGGACTTATCAGCACCCCTGTAAAATGACTTGAAAACTGTCAATATGCTTGTAATAATTTTACTACGTAACTTTCCTCTCAAATCCTCAAGGATATCTTCAAACAATCAATTATCAATTGCACACTGACAAAGTGTTTTGGGACACAAAGAAACATAAACTGAGACAAAGAACAATGTATTTATCTCTTTGTCTGAGCATCCCAACTCAAGTCACATCAGAATTTACAACTCTGGCTGTTGATGTGCTTGTTGTGCCGTTGAGTCTCACGCTATACGGCACAACAAGCACATCGACAGCCAGTCTCAGTTGAACAGCATACGACTCATACATAACACACGACATGCTGCCACAGCACCAAATTAATATAACGAAGTATGTGTTTTAAACTGTAAATTTAGCAAGGAACAAAATATGCTCCCTGAGGATGATCATATGATAGAAACATGTAGGAGTGTTTTAAGTATTTTAATGTAAATTTTAGGTTATTAAAGACTATATATGTGCATTTGTTGGTGTTTTACTTAAATAAAGTACAAAATGCACGATGCAACGATAAAGATGATTAATATGTTATACAAATAGAATGAAGATGATATGTGAGTACTGTACACTAGCACTCTATTAAATGTTCTAATGTATTCTTATTCAGTAGTTAACACCCTGCTATTATTTAGGTAAATTTTATGAGTATAAAAGTTAACAGTATTTTGATTTAACATCACCTTTTACATACTGTCACAAACAGCAGTGAAATGTGGTGCCATATCAGGGTTTGACAGTACCCATTTTTTCTGCATTCACTCATAACATAATGGTAAACTATTTCTTGCAACACAAGCTTTGTTCATTCCAAATTAATTAACTTGTAAGAGTCAATAAAATAATTTAACTGTTTGAATAAATTCAATTCTCAATCCTTGCTTCTCTACAGTTCATTTACCCCTGTAGAGTATAAACATCCCCTCCATTATATTTTAAAATTTGTTTCTAACTCCAAACAGTGGTGGGAATTGCTGTTTGCAACTATGCACATGCTCAACCATCCACTGAAATCCCTATTCAGTGAGCGCATACAACAAAGGGAACAATTACAATGCAGGCTCACAAAAATTGCAACACTGTTCAGGTCTTATTGTTGGCATGGCTTTAAACATTTGAAGTACTTTCTTAAAAGAAAAAATCTCTGCAACTAGGTAGAAAGTGTCTGCATATGACTACTTCCATTCCTAGTCCTGTCTCAAAATATACAAACTCTTTCCACATTACCAGCAGTTATCAGTCTGAAAAACTGCAAGAAAATAATCACTGTTTATTTTGGAAACTAAACGAAACCTGCAAATATATGTCAAATGAAAATGTGAACTGATCATCAATGCTTGCAACACCACTGCACTGCAGATGGTTCACAGCTAATTGGTAATATATGAACACCAAATCTGTATCCTTTCCTTAAGCCCTTACATACCTTTTAGGTGAAAGGAACTACAGGCAGTATTGACGTCAGTCACAAGCTATTTAATAGAAACATTGCAATAAATTATACATAATTTCTTGTACACTCAGCTACTCCAGTAATAAAATGTATAATGGGCCCTTTTCTATGAGTCTTTTCATCCCATTCTGACATCATTATTTAGATGCTATGTCTAATATTCTCTACTGGTGTTTAAGATGGAATGGATAAGGATAGGAAGAAAAGGTAGAACATTACAAGCGTGAACACACCACATACATTGAGAATGTCTTCCTGCAGAGACACTTGGGACATACAAATTTGTGAGTTGTTAACAATTAGCATAATAAATATTTCACCTCTAAAGCCTCCTTGACAGATTGAACAGCAGCATGGAGAGTTTTTTGTAGATTGTAGGTCTGTACATTTGATTCCATTAACTTAGAAACTGATCGATTCCTCTCATATTCTGTTGCCTGCAATTTCTCTTCTAGAATGGCAATCTGCTTCACTGCTTTGTCCAGAAGCTTCCTGGTCTCTTCCACTTCTTGCTGCAGTTCTACAGCAAGTTGTGCAGAATTCTTCAGTTTTTCAATGTTCCTTTCCATATCATCATATTCTGCAGACATATGGCTGATCAGCTGAATCAAAAATCATGTCAAACTATTAGTGCTTGTTGGAGGATAAATCACAGTGACAACTCATACAATCCATACTATTTATATGAAATGGTAAATGGTAAATGCATTTGTCACCAGAAAATTACATAACTTTTATTTTTTGGATTGGGATGATGACAACAATAGGCACAACTTTGCTAATAACACTACAGGCAAAAAATTGACCATCAGGCTGAGGAACTTTAATTTACAAAGGCATCAAGTTAGAAAAAAAGAAAAAATTTTGGAGAGGCATTTGCCCCTTTGCATACCACAAATTATGCCCATGGGGGAGTACTACAAAGACAATGTGAATGCAAAAAGGGACCACAGGCAGAAAACAACTTAATTTTTTAAAGAGTCAAGCATTTTTTGCTCAAACAAACACTGCCTCAAAACACAATTTTATTTGACAATAATAATAGGGTCTACACAACAATTAAAGAATATACAATTTTTCAGAAGGAAATTAAAATAGTTTTTATTGCAGCAGACTTTATACTCAGTAGAATATTTGTCTTATGCAGTTTTAACATGGAAAATGTATGCAAAATGAGGCCCTGTTTTAAAGAAATGGGAACTGAAAGAGGCAGTAGACTTCTATATATTCCTGCATGGTACAAAAATTCACTAGTATTCCATCTAAATAAAGTTAAAAATGAGGTACTATAATACAATTAGTAACTTGGAGAAATCAATGAAATTTGTTAATGTGTTATATTCAATTTACATAATACTGTAGTGACAAGTATGATATTCATATAAACATGTGCATACAGTGGCATAGCCAGGTTTTTGACAGCTGGGGCAAGTGTGGTCGCCTCTAACAGAAACTATGAACTTTTAAAAACTCATGATTGGTTATTGAATTGCCCATTTATGTTCTCAGTTTTTTAAAAACTATAGTGTACAGAAAATAATTTTTTTTAAATTTAAATTATTCATTTTGCTGCCCACTTTGTTGCCTCTTGGAATCTGGTACCTGGTGCAGCCACACCATTTGCCAGCCCCCCACACCCACCCACCCATCTACACCCTTGTGTGTATGTATACAGATTGTACTGATGTATCTGATATAAATTTGTCAAGAAGGGTGCATAATATATAATAAAACACAATTCCACAGGAGGAATGACTGTAATGAAGAATTTACGACTGCAGTTTTCTCCAATAATCTGCATACATTAATGGACACATTGTTGCTGCATTCACTGGAATAAAATCACTCCTCATTTAATGGTGCAGTATTAAGTAGTCTGAATTAAACTACAGTTGTACAATATTTACCTCACATTGTGCCATGTTCTTAGCAAGTACAATATCCCTTTCCTCTTCACGCAACCGGACTTCAAGTTTTAACTCCCTGTCTCTCTTTTTCGTCATTTCATTTTCCTTTGTTAGATTCCTCTGTGTCTCCAGCATCTTCTCTAACTAAGAATATAACATGCTGTATAAATAATAATTGCGATAACTTGCTTTGTAAACCTGCTGAAAAATACACTATTACATACCAGTACATTATACACTAAACACGTTACAATCAAATTATATAAAAATATTCAAGGCACCCATGTGTTGTCCTACATGGATGCACACAGCATGCGAATAAGGCTTCTCACACTAAAAATCGTAACTATTGCTAGATGGTTGTTTAATGGGTCTAGAGTTACTTTAATCCTGGGGATTAACTTCAACAAAAATTCTGATGAGCACTGCCAAAGGACTGATCAAACATATCATGGGATTTTGACCACACAAAGTCAGTGCTAAATACAGAAAATCCATGAATCAACAAACATTTAATGGGGGTGCCCACCATAGCTCACAATCGTTTCAAAAACCATCTTTATTTCTAAGGCTAGATGCAAAAATTACCTCATTGTTAAGAGCAATATTCTCTCTTATTGTGCGGTGTGTGGTTGCAGCTATACGAACATGAGTAGCATCTTGAAAATCCATGGACAACTTAAGAAGTCTTGCATCCATTTCTTTCTTAAGCCTGTAGCATAAGAAACAGAATTAAACCAAACTGTATCACATTTCTGATCTATGAATCTTCTGGTAGGCTGACAATAATCAGACAAATGAAATGGATCGCTACATGTTATAATATTAAATTGTTATGAATAATAGACAACAGCACACAATAGATAAAACAGATCAATGACACAAGACTGAATACAAATTATTTTTGCAACTCATGCACATACTTGTCTTTCCCAGTAATGAACTTCCTCTCCACTTCATACAGTGTCTGTTTATGTCTTAATTCTTGCTCTGCTATCTGTTGTTCCTGTATCTTAAATTTCTTCATTAGGTCATCACGCTGAATACGAAATTCCTCCAGTGCATTAAGCTTACCAGCTGTCAATTAGAAAGCAGTACACAATACTCTATTTTATTATAAATATATCAAATGTATCATTTAAAAAGAGTTATATAAAAACAACAGTTCTGGGACTTGTTTATTTATATGTTTATTTATGTACTTACAAGGGGACCGCGGTAGCACAGGTGCTGTGCTACAAATCGGAAGGTCTCTGGTTCGATCCCAGCTGGTGTCAGTGGATTTTTCATTGACATAAAATCCTTCTGATCACACTGTGGCCCTGGGGTCGACTCAGCCTCTAACAGAAATGAGAACCAGGAGCATTTCCTGGGGTTAAAGGCGGCCGGTGCGTAAGGCTGACAACCTTACCACCATCCTGTGCCGTTGTCATGAAATCTGGGAATCTTAACTTCCTGGAACCCTCTGGGCCTGTCCAGGCCTGTAATGGGACTGCTTTACCTTTATGTACTTACTTATGTACACACTTACCTACATACTTACTTATGTACATACTCATTTAAATACATACATCCTTACTGACTTACTCACTCACACACTCATTCACTCACCAATTTATTCCATATGTACCTGGAAACAGTCCGTAATTTTGAACATTCCATGCTCAATATTTTAAAGCCCTAAAACAATATTCCATTCTGACTTTTCTGTTATTTCTGAACCAAAAAGTCAGGGGACTGCCCACACTCAGCCATTTATAGCAACGTACAATACACCCCACCATCCTTCACATCAAATACAAATTCCTTCATCTCCAGTCTACTTTTCACCTGGCACAATCACTGAAAAACATAACCAAACTAAATTTACTTATTTCAGACACTGTATTGCAGTGGTTACTCACTGAGAAGTTTGATTTCAGAGGTCAGTTGCTCATGCATGACTTTGAATTCATGTTCTAAGTTCTCAATCTTCTCCTTGTACATCACTCTCTCTTGCTCCAGGGTCTGTATAGAAAATACAAAGTACAAGGATCTGGATATTCCTCTTATTGAGTTTCCCAAAAGAAATAAATTTTCCAGCCAAACAGATATCCTTTTGCAGAATTACACATAAATGCTAGTGCTACTGCTGTTACTAACATTTCTATTACCACTACCACCACCACCACCACCACCACCACCACCACCACACTAATGCTGTGTGCATGCATATGTGTGTGTGTGTGTGTGTGTGTGTGTGTGTATGTGTCAGAGATTTTAAAATCCTTAACCACTTCTTTTCTTTCCACTTCAGTTGCTTTCTCATTCATTGTCCACTGAAAATAACAATTTAGGGAATCTAGGTATACTGTAACAACTCTGGCACTACTGCTCACTTTTGTTCAGTTACCTTTAAAGCAACGAAATTTGAAGGGTTAGTAAAGTAAGAGTTGTAGCTGAGACTTCTGTAATCTTTGCATGTCTTCACAGGACCAGTGTTGACTGTTGAATAGAAAGTTAGTCCAAATGAATTTTGCAGCTGTAATTATTTATTTTCATACTGCTCCATATAATACAACACCAAAATTGTATCAGAAATGTAGTAGCATTGTTCAAATTTCGGTACTATGTCATAGTTCTTCAATTAGTGCACCGTGGGTGACCCTACATACACCAACCACATAACCCATCTCTGCCCACATATGTTGCAGAATCTCCCAAACAGTTTGGGCAGCAGTGATGGTGATACATTCTTGCAACTGCTCCATGTCTCTGCATAACGGTGGCACATACCAGAATATTTCACAAACCCAAAGAAGAAATTAATGGGAGTGAGGTTGGGTGACACTGGTGGCCACTGCAGCAAAGTCAGGTCTCTGTCCATAGGTTGGCTAATCCAACAGTGTTGAGAGCACTAATTCAGAAACTATCATGACTGCAGATTAAAGTGCACAGAGCCCCATACAGCTGTAAAATGAACTTGAAATTCCTGTCTTATACTAGCTAGGGTAGCAGCCACTTGCCAACTTATCAAGATAGGCTACACCTGTCATGGTACATTCAAGAACAAAGAATGGGGCGTACATTTTTTCCACAGATATTGCACAGACAGTGTTAAGTTTCTGATTATCCTGTTCATGTTGTATGAAGTCATGTGGGTTTTCAGACCCCCATATGCAGATGTTGTGGTGATTGATCTTACTGCAAACATTCAAATATGGTTTCAGTACTGTATGCCAATAATAATTAGCAACCATTTCATGGAGGTTGTAATTAAATTTGTATCTCTTGCCTCTCTCATTAGTATTCAAGGACTGCAGCAATTGAAATTAGTAGGGAGCTACTGAAAGTAGCTTCTGTACAAGTTTTGGAGCAATGCAGAATCTCTGCTGGCTCTATTCATTCATTTACTTGGACCCCTAAAGTAGGCTCACCACACCCTTTCCACTCTTGTGTCCTCTGTGCTAGGACATCAAGTACCCTTTCCCTTCCAAAAGCATTAAGTCTCCACATACATTTGTTGATCAAGTGATTTTTTAAATTCTATTTTTTCCCCCTTTTAAGTTCCAAATGACCACTGCATGGCTGTAGTTGATTCAGTTTCATTATAGTAGACCACAACTGATGATTCTATCACTAAAAACGCCATTTTGCCATTTAGCACTGCCACCCATGCATGCTGGAAATCTGTTGACATCCAGCAGAACATATTAAACATTTACCAGGGTCTTTTCCCCCCTTTTTGAAGTTGTGCAATTCATTTCAACTAACCCTATATACAATGTATGCACTGCATAACAATTTAATTATTTTGAACATAATGTAACTTACAAAAAAAAGTGCAGTGAATGCAAAACATGTGCTACATTCTTCTCTGAAACTTTTGTTCATAATACTTCTTGTTTCAATAAATACTTAGCAAGTTATATTTGGAATGCACACAGAAATACTTGTAGGTCCTCAGGTTAAGTGTCCATTATTTTTTAGAAATTTAACCAAAACTGAATATTCTATGCATATTGTTAAACAGATGGGATGATCTTAATAGGTTCACAACAAAGATGCAAGTGCACTGAAACCTTAGTTTAGTGTAATTATTCTAATAATTAATGTATGAAATAAGAAGACACAAACCATGGGTCATTGTACAGAAAAGAATTATCACGTACCTTCTGGACTCCTGCTAACCGTTCTCTCAACTCTGTGATATCACCTTCCCTCTCTTGCAACAGCTTCTTCAGGTATGCAACAATGTCTGCTCTATCTTCATCCAGCTGTTCATACTTCTTCTGGTATTCTTCATTGCTAATTTCCAGTTCCAAGCATCGTGTCTTCATCCTAAAAATAACATGTCTCCTTGTGGCATGTCCTACTTTTTGTAAAAATTTGCCAAATTGTAACTCACCATCATTAAATCTCAGTTATACAAATATGAACTTAACCCATGGCCAATATATAAACAGATCACCTGTCATATATGTGTATAACACTTTACATACCATACACAAGTTCTGAAAAATTTGGATTTTTATTTACACAATGATGACTATAACTACTGTAACCACACTAATCTACCTGGTTTTGCTTGTCATTTATGAGTCACACAACAGTCCTAGTGAACCATATTTGTACAGCCAGGCAATGTGGAAATGGCTGCTATATATAATCTACCACACAAAATCTCTCTATGTTTATAATCCCAGAGGGTTATGTATCACCATATTAAGACACCCACGAACTGAAGAGTAGGTCCCTATTCAAAAGATTCAAACTACTGCCACATAGCTGACAGGACCGTCCACCTGTAAGTAAGAGGATATGCCCTATTGGAGATTAACATCTACACGTATTCTTAAATAATATACATGCCTTTCAACCTTCTGTTGCAAATCATTAATTTGGATTTGGAACAGTTCCTTTTCCACCTCTGTCATTGTATCAGTCTCTTCTGGTTCTGCTTTCTTCTTCCCTCCTTTCTTTCCACCTTTTTTGTCCTTTGCCATTCTGTTTATCCTTATATTACTCTTCCTTCAAATTCAGAGTGGTGCTTCGTGCCTGTGAAATATGTTATATGCCTGGATAATTTCATTTGTGTATATATATAAAATCAATGTTATGGCTGTGTATGCTAGCTTCGAAAAGGACCTGTATTTTTAATTCAGCCATAAAAAGAAACTCACAGATGCAAGCAAACAAAATTGATGCCAGTAAGTGACTAACAACCTGTAGGATTATTCAGACACCTGTCTGAAATGTTTCTCAAATCCTTCAAATTCAGTATTTGACAACGTGATCTTTGAAGTCAAATGAACTTTTGCTACATCCTTGATGTGAAACCCACATGGTTAATCCTATATGTACAACTAAAAATTGCAGGGTGCGAGGTGTGTATAAAACCACCATAATCCCTTACTTGGCAAGCTTCTGTCAATAACAGCAACTGATGGGCCAAGACAGAATGATGCACATGTACACATTCTTCAGAATTCTTTAAGAAATTTGCCTCCTGCATACGGGTATGTACCTACCAAGAGACAACAGAGCACAAGAACACAATCTTCATAATTATTCAGTAAATATGCTTCCTGCATATGGGCAAGTACCTCCATGTACCTCGCCTCACTGGCTGTAATATGCTCAGGAATGAAGCTGTAGTGAATGACACAACACCAGTCAAAAAAGTACTTCAACATCAACTTCTTTGTCATAAAATCTGATCAGTATTTATAGCACCCAACAACAATGACTTCCACACAGAGTAGCATCATTTACTTTAGGATCATGCACAAAACAACAAATCAGATTACTCATGATGATCTTTTTAGGAAAGTCTGTATTATATCTACAGTACTGATGAGCACAACACTGACAGCCATAGAGTCACACTGTTACTTCACCACCGTTCTTGGTACATTATGGCAGATTCAACACATTTTCAAATCCTTTCTGAGGATGGTGTCACAATTACCAATTGAAATTCAACTTTCTTGGAAATTGTCTCATCTGTATGATGATGGTCAATGCACAGATTCCTGCAACTTTCTCATATTGCTCTCCTCATATAATGTAACCACTTCTCCACTACATACTGCAATCACCAGAAATGTTGACAGTTGTTCTCCCTATTCCCCAGGCCATACCAGATTTGGGATGAACCAGTGGTGCAGCAGTCATTTGTAAAATGCTACCAGTTATGGACGGTTTGTACCAGATGTAATTAGAATTGTGATGGTAATGGAAGAGCTCAGGTTTTTGTACAATACAAGGACATATCTGAAAGTTCCTGGACTGAGATAGTAACGAAGTGTATGTTTACTTTTCTTACTAGTCACTGTTCTCTCTTTTCAAGTAGTCCCCTTCCAAGTTTATGAACTGTGCCCATTATTTCTGCAACTGCTGGAAGCACAATGGAACTGACTTTTTGGACGTGTGTGTGTGTGTGTGTGTGTGTGTGTGTGGGACAGTCAGCAACTGTTCATAATTTTCAGGAATATCCTGGAAATGGTGCCCTCACAGCTACAGTTTTGTTCTTGGAAACAAGAGACAGCACGAGGGACCAATCAGATGAGTAAGGAAGGGGAATCACAGCGATCTTTTTAGAAACCTGCATTGAAAAAGCAGTGTAAATGAACAAAGGCACAAACTCCAGAGACCAGCGCCACATGTTCAAGTCCTCCTTTAGAATTCAGTGGCATGTTCCACACGGGAGTTCTGACCTGCCAATGAATTATAACATTGTCACTGGTCATAGTTGACAATTTTGCAAACTTCTCCACATTTTTATCTGTGCAACATGAGGAGTAATGGCCTGAATGTTCACAGTCTTCCATTAAAGTGTCACCACTTTTCAACTGAAAAAACCAATCAAAATCTGTGTTCTCTCCATAACAATAGAACCAAAAGATGAGTGCAGCATTTCATACATATCTGATGCAGTTTTCCTGATTTTGAAACAAAATGTAATGCAAATGCATCATTCCTTCAAATCAGTCATTAGAAAATCATGGATCAGACTTTACATGCAGTCACAAACACCCACTGAGAGAAAATGCATGGGGCTACTGATGTGAAAGTTACCAGACTGACTCAGATGGTAGCCACACTAGAGCAGCTAGTGGCAGAAAGTTACTACTAGCTGTTTTTATTCCTAGTGTTGAGTTTTAGAAACATCTGGAAATGCCTTCATATGATAATGCATGCACAACACAACAGCCTCTTCATTGCTTGCTGCAGGCTGTAAGACCACCTGCAAGACATCTAGCATAAAAATGATTATCTTCAAGTGATTCATGGCTAACCTTCAACCTATGAAACCACACACACCACCATAAAAATGGCCACCATCCATTTTCCAGACCCTCTCCAAAGCATCTGGAATGTTTCAGTGAAATAGTTTCCCAATCACTAGCAAAATCTGATTACTGGTGTAACCCACTTCTCAAGGTTATCCATTCCCCACTTCAAAACCTACCATATAGAGTGCTTCCTTCCAAGATCTATTACACAAGCTATTCAACTGGCATTTGAATAATTCTGCTGCAAGTAACAGACATACAAGTGTCAAAAGAAAGCACATGCCAGCCCACCTGCTGAATAGCTGCTGTATTCACTTTTGTCACAGAATTGCCACCAAGCTAACACACATATGCACTTTCATGCTTCTACATATGATAAAATACTATAAACATCGGACAATATTCCTGAAAAACTGAAATGTAACAATCTGAATTTCATGTAACACTTTAATGCATAAACCCAAAAATATTTCAAGCAGTTGCATAATATTGCCATGTAGAAATCACATATTGCAACCACAAGAAACCCCCCCCCCCCCCCCCCCCCAGGGAGCGGGGGAAAAAAAAAAAAAAAAAAAAAAACCAATTTTTTTGTTTTTTTTTTTTAAACAAAAAAACTTTTATCTTCTTTTTCTTTA
>Ga0136643_10013151_pt1 | contig 12367 bp, 5 predicted proteins | sample TergutLab28metaG_FD_96883 | JGI IMG/M metagenome (GOLD analysis project Ga0136643, IMG submission 96883) | Labiotermes labralis P1 segment gut microbial communities from Petit-Saut dam, French Guiana - Lab288 P1 (version 3) (version 3) | ecosystem: Host-associated > Arthropoda: Insects >...
CCATTATCTCCGTAACCGTTCAACTTTGGACATAGGTGTTTTGGGTTATATCGGTATACTTTAACATAAGGAACACCCTCCCGAAGTCTGGCACATTCCTCCTGGGACACCCTGTATACACAGACATACATATACATACACACATATCTACACATGAATCTAAAGGAGCGGCAACACTCACGCCCTCTCTTAACATTCGGAATTTTATCCTTTCATACAAAACCGTCGCGATTTTGTAAACACAGAACAATCCATATTTTCAAGGAAAAGTTGCAGTCTGCAACAAAGGCACTGATGGGTATTACAGACCTGGATGGTACCGGAAGACGCAGATTCTCAACTTGACACGGTTACTGTACTAATGACTGCACACTTCGGCCTTCGCCGACCACTTAAGGATCATTCAGTTGATAAATTGCCAGCCGTTAAAGGACTCAAATAACCTTCATTTGTTTAGTAACGCGTTTTCAACAGCATACGTCATTTGATATCAATATGGTGAAATGATCGTAAACGAACAATCGTAGAGGGTGCAGGCAGATGCGATCATGTCCGAGCTTAGGGCCTTGCTCCAGCATTTGCCTAAAGGGACGGAAGATGACCCGTCAAGGCCGAAGCGCGAATGCTGCGTTTCCCGACCGAGGCTCAACCTCGTACATCCCGAAGACGTTTATCAGTGCCATTAAAGAAGCATCACAATTCGACATTATAGGCAGCCAATAAAATGCAGCTGATATATTCAGAACTCATTCCTGCGGAATTAATTTTCATGTTATCCATCCATTCTTTGGGTGGCCGTTTTCACGTCGTCTAATAGATGCCCTAATTTTCGGTATGTTTAAATATATTCTTGTACAAAAACCGAAGTTATCACAGCGCAGTCGATGAATAATCGAGCTTTCTGGCACATGATGATATGACGAATGGTCAACAGTTACCGGAGTGACAGAGAAGTTTTTACTCCATCCTCAGAGTCTAAGCAGTCAAAATTGAGTGAACTACCTACATGGAGACAAAATTCTCCGAAACGTTGGTTAATATTCGCCAATTGACATGGCTTCATATCCCTCCTGACGCCAAACTTCATCAAAAGTGTTATTCATTGTACGCCTCTTCTTTCAGAACGTAAACTGAGTGCGCAGTTTCCTAATGCCAGTGTGAGAATGTACGTGGAAGTTTGTTTCACTTACAGCCCTAAGCAATAACATATGGACGAAAATAAGGGGAAAAGAGAAAATGCAGAGCAAGCAATAACATACGTAATATTTGTATAATTAGACCTATATAGTAAACAACTAACAGAGATTTACAAAGCTGACTTACAACGTGCATATTTTAAACAAGCCGTATTTCACAACACGTTACTTCAGTGCGTTCGCGCATGTATTTACATCACAAACAGAATGTTACAGAACTACACCTAACACTCACACAGAAAGCTAGCAGTCTATGGCACCGGCACCCCAAGGTCCAACAGAGTACGTCAGTGGACATCATCCTAGACAACATCTATCCAGTTCACACTTACGCAGTAGTCTTTCTCGCCCAATTTAACTACAATTAATCGTTATCTTACAGTGCGGACGACCTCGACCCATTCCATTCTGAGAGGTATATTTGGTATACCTGTACATGCTGGTATGAGAGTTGGTCTGTGCTTACACTGGCAGCGCTGCTTGACACTATATTGTCACTATAACGACGCTACTACTTGTCAACATACTAACAGCAACGCTTGCCTTTATGCTGACAGTACTGTTCTAATACTGACTTCGGTGCTTTTCATACTAACAGTAATGCTTGTCATACTGACAGCAACGCTTATCTTTATATTGACAGTACTGTTCTAATAGTGGGCCGGGTAGCTCGGTCGATATAGCGACTGACTACGGGCTGGACGGTCCAGGATAGAATCCCGGTGGGGGCGAGATTTTCCGCCTGTCCAGACCGGCTCTGGGGCCCACCCAGCCTCCTGTAAAATGGGTACCGGGTCTTTTCCGGGGTTAAAGTGCGGCCGGGGCGTGCTGCTGACCACTCACCCCCTTCTAGTGCCGCTGTCATGGAAGAGTACAGCTATACCTCTACCCAACTTCTGGGCCATACCGGGCCTGTAACGGGTTCAATTTACCTTTATTGTTCTAATACTGACAACAGTTCTTGCCATACTAACGTAATGCTTGTCATACTGACAGCAAAGCTTGTCTTTATACTGACAGTACTGTTCTAATACTGACAACAGTTCTTGTCATACTGACAGCAATGCCTGTCAGCGTTAACAGCCCCGCCTGTCATTACACTTGTAGCACCACCTGTCACACACTGACAGCAGTGCTTGTCACACAGACAAATTTCTTCAGTCGCCGTCCTGGACACTGCCTGGTGTCACGGGATGTACCGGTGGCTGCAAGCAATTGCGCTGCCGCGATCGGCGCGGCGATAAATTGAAGACCCCACATTTACGTATTTTAAGGTCGCGAGACGTAACAAAATCTGACCCTTTTATATACTTGCGCAGCACTGTCACAGCTAGACCTCTAAATGATCCTGAGTTCGATAGCAAATATCGTCATCACCTTACAAAAAATAATGTAAAATCTATCACTTTCAAGAAAACAATTTACCTACAGACAGAAGCAAACCGAACACCAGAAACATTGTCTATAGGAAATAACAAACAGATTTGCCAGAGATAATGGGCAATGCCAAACGTAATGTTCGTATCATCCTTGAAGCTAAACAAATGAAAAAACAGACGTCTATACTGCGGTTATTTCACCACAAACAATACTATCACCAGTACTTTCTTGCATGTTTCTCACATTCTGTTTACACACAAAAATACGAAAACATTACTCGAATACACAATGAATGACATAGCAGAGCCACATTACACCACCGTCACAAACCATTATTACAAATCTGGATTTCCCACTATTCGTTGCATTCAAGAGGTGGCTGGTTTGTACTACAGAACGTACCTACTGTTCTGAGTTTTCACATCTCTCTCATTCCCGTTTGGGCCGATGGCGAGATAAAATATTAACATGAGATAAAAACTGTCTCTGTGCTGAATCTGTCTGGGTTAGTGGTGTACAGTCCCACGAACCTTAACATGGGATACAGGTGGAAGTTGTCTGCACTCTACAGACACTGCACCTCCGGGGAAGGAGTCCACGGTACCCACCGCATGGAAAGCGCGATGGATCCCACGGCCGGTAGGGACTGGTGGCGAACGGGAAGCGAAAATTTCCTAATGCTGCCGGAAATCGAACCCCGGTCATACCGTCCGTAGCCGTCACTAGGCTGAACTTAGGGTCATGCCGTCCTTCTTATATACGTGCATTACAAACGCCACAACAAAACAGAGCTCCAACTACACTGCGGAACAAATCTCGGCAAATAGCCGTCAGACATCATGGACGGGTGCAGGTGGGGAACAACAACAACAACATATTATTATTATTATTAGGCGCCTCGGGCCATTGCAGCCCAAGGACTCGCGTTTTGCGACTTAAGAATCTTGTCCGTAGATATACGGTAGAACTTCCTGGACGGGGGATCGGCCAATCAGAAGGCCTACACCTACACAAAAAATGCAGACATAGATCCTTGTCCCAAGTGGGGCTCAAACTCACGATTTCAGTGCCGGAACGATGTACGACCACAGCGTTAAACGCCGCGGCCACTTTGACAGGCAAATAATAAAACACAGGCCACGAACTGAGACAAAATGACGTAACTAGAATCAAATGCAATGTTTAAGGCACAGTAGTTCAGCTGGTTGCCCTAAACAAAGTGACAAGTTGACTATGCTCACAAGGAACAAGTGGATGCATACTGTACCGGGCACCGCCATACCGTGGCATTTGCTTTTGTCAGAGTAATTTACCTGGTCGTCGCAAGCAGAACAATAGAGTACAAAGCCAATGTTGGCGTCCAGAGATTCACAGAAAATAATAAAAATAAAAAGGCTTATATAAAAACCTTTATCGTCTGTAGTCTCTCTGTGATGCCGTCCAATAGCTTGGAGCAACCGCAGCGTCCACGCTGGACCGTCACAAGATGTCGAGATCAATTCCATTAGGCCAGTCAGGATCCTGGGGCGAGGAGCAAGTTGCCTTCTCTGATAATGTTGCAGTAGGGTAGTTTCTTTTCCGTTCTCATCTCGCAGAAACACAAAGATGAGCAATCTCGCGTCATCTCAAATGGATTTGTGCTTGACCCATCCATCGTCCTTTTAACATCAAAAGGAACTGCGACGATATGCATACTCGGGTATTTATAGTTTATGAAGGGGTCTTACAACGCAGCGCTTTTCTTTGTAATTGACAATATGTTACGTACAAGGGTTGCTCAAAAGAACTGTGCGTTGACTGGACACATCCTCTTCCTTTGTATGCAGCAATGCTTTAAAGTCAAAAGACAAATTCGGCGGCAGGCAGATCTCATTCACAAAAACATATTCCAATTCAGTTTCCTTGCATTTTTGTCATGTGAAGCAAACGCTGTAGTGAAGCCGTTATTTATCAAATTCTGCAAACTAAGAAATAATTGCTAATGTTAACAATCATATTCATTTCCAGAAGCCGAAGTACGCACGAAACCAAGTTAACTGTCCAAATTACCGTCCAGCGCCATGCCAGCAAGTGGCATTTTCATTTCCCCTTCACATTTAGGACACACATCCTGCATATCCACATATGTTCCTGAAGCCAGTGTTTATCAATTCACTTTACACGTATGGGCAAACAATTACTGCAGAAGTACAAACCAAAGACAACAGGATATGTTACCATACAGCTGCACGGAAGAAAGCATACTAATAATACAGACATGATATGAAAGAACACACTAAATTCAGCACTGATTTTGAAACAGCATTACAAACATGGAGCCATATTTTTCCTTTTCAGTATACACGCAATTTTATGATCTCACGACAGTACGCAAGCATGCATCCAGAACTTCACTAACACAACTTTAACGACTGGTCGTTACCACAAAAATGTAGTGTCTGAGGGTTCGATTCTGCAAGGCGCCTCAACACCATCAGACACCACGGAGAGGTGAACTGTCACACGACAACAGCAGCTGCACGTGATCCATAAATGGTAATTCTCGTAGCACAAAGTTATCATAGCATATATCCGGAGAACTATGTCTTCCTTCACAACATACAATTCGCTAGTCACAACAACTGGATCCACAGCAATGCGCAATAACAAGTTAAGTACATGGAACAGAGCCCTTCTTCAGAAAAAGAAAGTTGCTGCCCGTTCCACAATGCCACGCCTTATATGGAACCGAAAGGTTTATAACTGTGTTCACATGATCAAGCCATTCGATCCTATCCTACGTCGACGGAATCCGGTCCGTAAGTTCAAACACTACTTAAGATTCATTTTAATAGTGTCCCTCCATCTAAGCCTCCTTCTCTCAGGCGGAGCATTCCCTTCAGGCTCTCCTCAATTATATATCACAGAATAATTTTAAATATGCATGGAGAATGCGTTCCTGCCTCACATGTGGGCTATTTCTGTATAGGCAGGCATATACTGATATATGTATGGGACCAAATATAAATATCTTTATTATGTGTAAATATTTCCCTGTTAAAGTTCATCTCTTAAACTCATAAAACTTGCATCTCGACTTGTGGGAAGAACGATACCTCCTACAAGAAACAAACTGCTAACCTTCAACACCCTTCAGTTTGAGCTTTTAGGGCGGAAGAATTTTTTTTTTGGGGGGGGGGGCACCTACGATTGTACTTTGAGTCATCGTCCTATAGAAACACATTTGTTAAGGGAAATGTCAGTTACGAATGTGAAGTAACTAGCTCGACAGCGACAAAAACCATGAATCGGAGTTAAAATAATTCATACATAAAGTTCTCCGGTAACTTTAAACGGTCAACTTTTTTTGGTGCATTCGCAAAATTTGCGGAAAGCGACTACTACCTTCGTCAAATTACTGTCCGGCCGTCCGTCCGTCTGTATGGAAAAAAGCGTTTCCCACTGGACGGACTATCATGAAATTTGATATTCGAGTATTTTTAGAAAATATGTCGAGAAAATCCAAGTTTGATTAAAATATGACAAGGATAACGGGTACTTTACATGCACACCAATATACACTTTTGATCACATCTAGCTCAGTTCTTCTTAGACAAAACTGGTACAGAAAACCACAACATGCATTTATGTTCAACAACTTTCATTCGAAAATCGTACTGTTTATGAAAAGATGTCGAAAAATACTCCATAGATGGAGAGGCCACGGATGACAATATAGCGCATGCGCATTGCATGCTGGATACCTAAGGCTACAAAAACGCATTCAGAATATGTAATAATTATTACTTTTCCATTGCCACAATAGCTGCACGAACAGGCATCAATGTTACATTGTTACACGTACATTGTCTTGCTGCTTCATGTCATCCAGGTGTACGGGAGGTAAGGAGACGAAGTTCAACACATTCGACGTTGCGGCACAAAAATGAGCGATCAGATTTTATATTCCACTCAGTGCACAACGGAAGTTAAGGAACCCTGTGTGTGATAGAAAGCTGTGCGGACCTCTGGGGTATTCTCGCTATCAACCTAGTGGCAACTGACTCCGGTTGTCACTTGTACCCTGTCAACAGTGTCTTCGTAAGGAACATTATGAACTGCTTTGTGCGCATTCATCAGTACATAGTCAGGACATATCACATATTGATGCTGTTGGTCTTACGATTACGGTGTAATTAATTGAATTAGCACACCAACTAATGCACACACTTAAAATTTTTACATTAAAACATTTAAAATCGCGCCAACATGTTTCTATCCTAAGATAATCTTCAGGGAGCTACACTCTTCCTTGCTAAAGTCACATTTAAAAAAAAAAAACTCGCTGATTAATTTCCTTATATTAACTGGGTGGTGTGGCAGCATGTCGTATTGTGTAAATCGTACGATGCCACAACACCCAGTTAATATAAGGAAATTAATCAGTGAGTGTTTTTAAAAATGTGACTTTAGCAAGGAAGAGAGTAGCTCCCTGAAGATGATCTTAGGATAGAAACATGCTGGAGCGATTTTGAATGTTTTAATGTAAAAATTTTAAGTATGTGTTTTAGTTGGTGTGTGCTAATTAAATGACTCTACTAAATGCACGGTGCAAAGATAAAGATACTGTTTAATTCTTTAATGATGGGTATGCAATGACAGTGCCTTGAAGTTTAGCATTTCAGATAACGGACGCGTTACGTGATACAAATATACTTAAATACACAATGAAGTGATATTTTTTCAGTCCCCTGCTGCCACGCGACGTGCATCGACAGCCATGCACTATACGTACAATCACACACTAACACCAACTTCTACGGAATACGATGTCAAAGTTCAATGTCGTCACCAATATCTGTTCCGTCATATCACTTAAATTCATAACTTTTATGGGAGGTTTATACAAACCTAACTGTGCACGGCGGAATTACCGACGTCTGTGGAAGGCAACCACAATACAAGATATAAGTATGTGGAAGTACACACAACAGTCACCACCCAAGAATATTCAAGTTGCAAGCAATACGATCGTAAGTTTGGGGATCATTTAAAAGCGTCATTTAATTCTGCTGCCTCGAGATCCAAACAAAAATCCGCACACACGAAGGCACAGGAACAAATGTACCCACAAACAGAAACGTTATAAAAATGAAATATGTAGACCAGAAAAGTATTCTCCTATAAATACACGTCACTGCTCTTTCCAAAAAATTGTCGTTCAAGAAATTCTCGTTAATGTATGTCATTGTACGTCTTTTATTTTTGTGTTCAATCCCTTACAATTATTTAAAAAGCATTACGTGTTACGTTATTTTATTTATACAGAACGTGGTATTGCGTGCCAATTACATACCAAATTATGCGTTTTAGTGGCTTTCCTTTGAAGGACAAGGACCTCTAGTCCTAATACATTACACCATGTCAGGGGTTCCACAATGAGGCTCGACAGTCGAACGCGGCTTGCTCAATTAGTCTGTGAAAATACTATTAACGTAGTTGACATGCACAAGACGCAGGAATTGAACGGGGGTTTTAAAGGCTTTCCTAGGAAAGGAGATTCATAACTAACGACAACTCAACAACTGTTGTTGGACGAACAGAAATAATGAAACCGTAAAATAAGGAAAAAAATATTTTATGTTCTTAATAAACGGTTCTTGCCTAAGCTGCCTCTCAAGTGCGGCTCCTGAAACTCGTCTAGCTGAATACCCCTGCGCTATACTATACAAAGAAAAGCATTCGGCGATGCGAACATCCGAGTTTAACGAATAGGATTACGGAACGCATGTCGCTTGCAAGCAGCGGAACGCGTCCAACCCTGAGACATGCGTATTCCACTGGTCTACACAGGGTTTTCAGCCGCAAAAATATCCACGGTAATCGGTTAGTTTATGTGTTAGAATAGGCCCAGAAAAAGAAACACAAGCTGCCAAATTAAGTTCAACATCAGAACTTCAGACATTACAGTTGTTAACCGTATAATCAGACGAATACCGCTGATAACTCGTACTCCCTCAACTTCCTCCAACTAATACAAACTTCTACTCCCAATTTAAGTTCACTAATTAATTCTCAGAATTTTTTGGTGAGCAGCTATAGTGTTCTGTACCAATAATATTGTGTAACTTGGGACTTCGGCGTTTCGCCTGAAGATGGCGATTGCAATGTACGCCGAAACTTCGGAATAACTTCAACAGATGGAGCGCCCAAACCCCAAACGCTGAAGAGAAACATTAAACACTGACCGTAAAAACCTACAGACGAGTAAAACAGGATACCGGCTACGTGTGTGTGTGTGTATGTGTGTATATATGTACGTGTGTATGTATGTATATGTGTGTGTGTATGTATGTACGTATGTATGTATGTGTGTGTATGTGTGTATATATGTATGTGTGTATGTATGTATATGTGTGTGTGTATGTATGTACGTACGTAGGTATGTATGTATGTGTGTATATATGTACGTGTGTATGTATGTATATGTGTGTAATATATGTATGTGTGTATGTATGTATATGTGTGTGTGTGTGTGTGTGTGTGTATGTATATGTGTGTGTGTATGTATGTATGTATGTATGTATGTGTGTGTGTATGTATGTATAAATGAGTGTATGTATGTATGTGTGTGTATGTATGTATGTATGTATGTGTGTATGTATGTATAAATGAGTGTATGTATGTATGCACGTATGTATGTATGTATGAATGTATGTACGTACGTACTATGTATGTATGTTGTTCGTGGAGATGTGAGATGGGGATGCAGTTGTTTTCGGCGTCCAACAGACGACGATAGATTTTTGCCAGCCATATCGATGAAAATCGACCTTTTCCCAGCATATACGACAAAAGCGAGAAAATCTGACGTACCTACAATTTATCCAACAACCCAGAATCAAGAACAGTAATGCAGACTCATGAAAGAACGTCGATGTGAGCCAGCTAAGTCCCTACTGTTTCAACAAAATCCCCATACAGCATGTGTTTTCGGCGCCATGACATATCATTCGCAAAACGATGATTTCATTCACTATAACGTTACCAGCCTGCAACGCTAAAATGAAACCTCCAATATTTACTCCTAGACTGTTTTCCACACGCGTCCTTTACTTACCTCTGTGGTTACGCTGTTTATTCATTGCACACCCTTATTTATGTATTACCCTACCCATATGTAGAATGCATTTGCCTCCAGCATTTAATCAGGCCTTACCCTCACACAAATACGCTTCAAATACACACTTATATTTAATATTCGTGTTACTCGCACGTAACGAACATATTATAATACCTCGCACGAACGTGGCGGGACGAGCCGTTTCTAAGAAAAAGCGATAAAAGCACATTTTACGTATATTGGGCTTGGTGTAAACAGAAGTATTACTGCACTATTCAGTCAACGACGATTCTGAAAACCCCCACAGGCCATACTTAATCGGCTATCATTTATCAGCTCCGGAAATAAAACACGTAGACGGAGAGATAGCTCATTACGCGTCCATTTTACGCACTTCATGGAAAGAATACACAACAGAATTCCATGTTATGCCATTATTCTAATCGAACGTGCCTGCATTTTTTTTAAACATTTACTGCCTATAATGACCTGAAAAGATGCTTGTCACCGCTGCCGATTTAAAATATAGGCCAGCCATAATAAATAAAATAAAAATCAGGAGAAACTCAAATGGAATGGAACACTAAGTTTCTTAGTAAATATTCACAGTTAATTTACTGGGTACAACCATTAGTAGAAGACACGAACGTTTATACTATGCTAGCAAGGAGGTTGGTCCACAAATGCACGCTAAAAAGCGTACGCTGTCTGGTCATGAGTATCAGAGAGAGAAAACCATAGCATAAAGATGGTTAACAAAGTCTTAAAAATTACCAGCTTCATATATGTGGGAAGGGCAATGACGCAACAATATTACGGCTATGACTAATTATCAGCAATCAAATTGCGGGGACTTCGATACCATTTAGTGCAAATGTTCCAAACCTATCAAGCAGAGAAGAAAAGGCACCCAGCTGTAATTTTGCCCGCTGCTCTAAGTGGCCTTGCAACTCAGCCTCGCACCGCACAGTATTGAAGCGCCTGAGAACGAAATGCCCAGATTATGTGAATCTGAAAGAAAGTTACAAAAAGTGAGGAAAAAAATTAGCAATGATAAGCTGAGCTATTTGTAGAGTACGTCCTTCATGAAATATCAATAGAGTCATCAAATCAGAGACGGGATGGGCAGGATACGTAGCACGGAGTTTACATGGGAAGTTCAGAAGGAAAATTTGATGTAAAAATACTGGGGGAAGAGCCCGCGTGAAGGATTACCGCTGGCGCAGAGAGTACGGTATTAAACAATACTTACGAGTGTGCCTGAGTGCGGTGGATCAGGACACACATCCAACGGAGGGTTTTTGTAAATGGGTGACAAAATGTTGGCTGCCTACAATGAGCTGACAATTTGTTTACCAGCAGAGCAACCATAGGTTTCTCAGTAGTACATCTGTACCATGGAATTATGCTTTTAATGTTTCTGGGTCTTCTGAGGGCGCTACGGAAAGGTCATATGATATCACATAATTACAAATTAACTCATTACCCAACACAACGTCAAAGGCGGAGGTCTGTTCCTATACACGTAGTTTATATGTATATTTCCAAAACATTTTCTATAAATGCAGACACGCGTTATTTCAGCAAGTATCCTTCCAGATGCCAGTGACCTCGCTACAGTATATAACCTTAAGCAGGATTCGTATGACGTCACTTTGTCTACATTGTTTAAATTAACGGCACTATATAAATTGCGCACATGAGTTAGTGCCATGTACTGGTAATAAGCACTCTGCAACAAATAGCAAAGTGATGGGACAGCGCAAATGAACCATCACAGTGAATACATCAACCAACAAACGCACCAAATCAAACAGTTCAAGAAAAGTATCAAACTCCTACATGTTTCGGCACCGAAGTGTCATCCACAGGGAGTTTTCCAAAACAAAGGAATACAAGTCCATCAGGGAAACTTCTAGGACAGAGGAATACAAGCCAAAACGCTACCTTTAGCGTGATGGCTTGTATTCCTTTGTTCAGGTGGACTCCCTGAGAATGGCACTCCGGTGCCGAAACAAGTAGGAGTTAGATACTTGTCTTGAACTATGTTTTATTGGGTGCATTTGTTGGCTGATGTATTGACTGTAAAAACAGGCACGGTATGAGTAACAAAGAACCATCACAAATTCCACTTCGTCTAGCTCAAGCCCCCCTGAAGCTCAGTTAACACTGACCAACAACACTAACAATACAGTCCGTGAAGAACTCATAAGCCCACACTCTATTCAACTTTCCGTACGTGGCACAAGGATTAACAAAATTATAAATTAACTACTGTAATGACCGTTAACCATTCAACGGAAAAATCCCGAGTTTACGTTAGTGTGCACAGGCAAAAAAAAAACCTACTAAATATAACATTATCCTGTCAGTGCTGAGACAGCAGAAACGGATGGATACTTAAGATGGCTGTCACATTCTTTAGCGCCTGTGACAGACTGGCTTCGCTGTAACACAAAGTGTTTTGTGTTGTCTTCGAGCTTTCCGATGCCAGTATTCAATAACGCAGGCGCGTAATGTTAAACTTTGTGACACAAATTTTAAAAATTATAGCAAACCAACTAGTTGCACACAATGTATTTCACTTGGTAAAATCACACTTTAAAACACATTAAAAGTCATAATCCCCTCCTACATGTTTCGATCCCAATGGATCAACATCAGGGAGTTAGAGTGCCTATATATGAAG
>Ga0136643_10013152_pt1 | contig 12367 bp, 2 predicted proteins | sample TergutLab28metaG_FD_96883 | JGI IMG/M metagenome (GOLD analysis project Ga0136643, IMG submission 96883) | Labiotermes labralis P1 segment gut microbial communities from Petit-Saut dam, French Guiana - Lab288 P1 (version 3) (version 3) | ecosystem: Host-associated > Arthropoda: Insects >...
TAAGGGGAAGGTTTATTTTAATTGAAGCTTTCCCCAGTTAAAATAACCAAATTTAAAAACCGGAGTTACCCCTCCCCCCCCCCCCCCCCACAACTGATATAGATAATTGAAAACTAACAAAACTATTTGTTAATAAAACAAATTGCTTTGTTCAATAAACGTAGTTTCATGTTTCCAATTTATGTATAGTTATCATTAGGATAAAGTAAAAATAAATAGAGGAATTTGTGTAATAATTTTAAAACCTGTTACAAAATTGGGGGCTGAGATCTTGACCTTATATTGGACAGTGAACACCTACCCTAAGCGAGGCCTAACACAACCCCCGTGCCTGGTACGGATTGTCGAGTCTCATCAGAACCCTGAAGAGAGACACAGGGACCATCTCTGAAACGTCTGTTGATTTGAAAACACTGACGCTGATATTAACCCGGGGGAAAAGAAATTAAATATTGTCGCCGTGAAACCTGCAAGACGGACACTGCGTAACTAATTAGGTCACATAAAAACTTTGAAAATATGAAGTTTTAAAATAAAGTAATCACGTGAATTTAAAGTACATGACTGGAAAGAAACACTTCTTCAATTAGTAGAACCTGTTCTGCTGGTAGGTGTAGAGGGTTTACAAAGAGCTTTTCCATCTCTTACGGTCTCGAGCTCTAGGTCTTACTCCTTTCCATTCAATTCCTATTTCCTTCGAAAACTTCTGTATCCCTTCTTCCCAAGTCGGTCGGAGTCTTCCTTTGGGTCCTATAACCGTCCGGCTCACCTTTCTCGCTCATTCGGTTCGCATGAGAGCTCATTTTCAGGGACTACCGTGGTTTGAGTGTGATGGACTTGGTGAAGATGAACTATTAATAAGATTTTTGCTGAATTGATAATCTGGAGAATCTGTTGTGATTTTATTTTCAGTCACTGAGCGCTAATTTGGTACAGGTTTTTACTGCATACGATAAACGTAGCACGGATCGCTCTCTCACGTAGCGTATTCATTGCATATCAACCTTTAAGGAATAATAAAATTATATTGTCCGAAACTTGGTAATACCGAGTATGTCCAATTTAATATTATTTGTTTTAAAAATGTACCCCTGTAGAACACTTATAAATTTCTAATTATCTAATTTATTCTGTTAATCTGGCCTAAATCTGGAGCGATGCACACGCGCGTCCTCCACCTACGACAATCGAAATCTTGTGTCTCGTTCTTTACAATATACGAAGTTAGTTCCCTTGTTTCAAAATTCCCCCTACATTAATTTGTCTAACAAGTCTGATTGGTCCCCAGTAAATTCAGCAGTTTCGTAATAGGCAGAAAACTTTAAAATCTTGTATTCTCTCTCCCCGTTGGTTCCTAATGACTAGCGCATATCTTTTAACTTAACATATGTAACCTCCGTATAAACATGTTCTACTGGACATTTTTAATTGGTTACCGTGACTAACACGGTATCCACCCCCTCGTGATTTACATTTCGAAAAAGTGTCAAACCCTCGAATTTTGGCTGTCCCAGCAGACTTCAAAACCCCATTAAACTTGACGTTGACACATACGTAACAACTAGAATTCTATTTTGTAAATGCTTACCGCACCTTCTATCTTATTCTAACCTCTACTTGTCTCTTTCTTAAGTTATCTGTCTATCCTACTTCACACATGACTCTTTCTCACTCTCTGCTCTGTAACCATCCTTCTCTTTGCTACCCTACTGACCTTTTGTATCCCTTCTCTGAAGTGTGTCATCCCCGTTTTGTGTATATGAACTAAGAAGTGGGCGTGCAGTCAATAACACAACAGTATTTGTCTAATTAGATGTTATATTCTTAGATCAAGAAACTACATGTTTCGGCCAGTAGTGGCCATCATCAGGTTTTATCATTCGACTCACTTAAAATTATTCCATACAATTCGCGTGGCGGCGTGTTTGATGTGGGTTTTGATGTTGAGATCTCCTCATCAAACACGCTGCCACGCGAACTGTATAGAATAATCTTAAGTGAGTCGAATGATAAAACCTAATGATGGCCACTACCGGCCGAAACATGTAGTTTTTTATATAAGACTATAACATCTAATTAGACATACACAGTTGTATTATTGACTACACACCAACTTTTTAGTTTTGTATCCCTTACCAGATGCTTCTGACCTCCCTCATTCGGAAACATGTATTCCTATATTTCAGAAAATAATTTTGGACCTTCTAACCAAATAATTGTTCCCACCGGTTATAGTCCCTTCCCCTGTTTTCTAGCTTGCGAAAAGAAACAGCTGACGAAAATATCCTAAATTGCAGGAGATGATTAAGGTTTAAATGATAAAGAAGAATATTACACGACGCGAAATTACGAGTAATTACATTTTATTATTAATATAAGTATTATAGTATCGATAGGGTGAAAGCAGCCCTGCTGTATACACGTAGGTGGGAAACTTGGAAGAGAACAAAGAACACTGAAAATCGACAAGTGTACATCAGTAGGTGCCTAAGAAAATATTAAACACAAAATGGCCAAAAACAACAACAACAAACGCAGTACTACGGAACAAGAAAAACGAAGAAGTGGGAATGGATTGGCCATACACTTAGGATAACGTATGAAAAAAAGAGAACGCTACTTTGGGCTGGAATTCCCAAGGTAGTAGAAAATGTGGTCGATTAGTACATGCCTGAAGGAGAAAGGTGGCACAAAAAGCCCTACAACGTGGGGAAATATGGTCAGGAGTCAAGAGTTTGTCGCGGGGTCTTGTACAGTGGAGATTCTTTGTGGAGGCCGTATGTTCCAGTTAGGAAGGACAGGATGATGATGATGATGATTATGGTTATGATTATGATGATTATGATGTTGATGTTGTTGATGATGATGGGTGTTGTTGGGATGTTAAGGAAAGAGAGAGGGAAGGATAGAAGTGAGGAGAAGACGAGGAAGAAGATGTAAGAAGCTACTGGATGACCTTCAGGAAGACAGATGATACTCTAAACTGCAAGATGAAGCAATATATCTTATTCTGTGAAGAAATCTCTTTGGAAAAGGCTATGGACATGACGCAAGACAGACAAAAGCATGAAATGAGTGTAGATTTAGAACGAGGATCAAAGCCCGATATAGCGCAACTGTTTGCCAGCAACAGTTCATGGCGGTGTACCAAGAGTGGCGGTAATTTTAAACGTTACAAACTAAGAAATTTCTGTTCACAAACTTTAATGGGCACTAAGTGAGGGTGGCGCTATATCGGGGTTTGACTTGTGTAACTTTAAAGCGGTGGGGAAGTTTCAGTACGGAAAATCGTGGCATTCTGCCACACTGAAAACTAAGAAACGGGTAGAACATGTAGTCTCGACCTTATACGCATAAGAGTAGCCCAGCTTCATGCTTCGCTCCACTTACTCCCAGTGCAGCAGAACCTATAAAGGCGCGCCAACCTGGAAGCTGTACCCTCAGATATCGAACTTTGTAGCCAGACACTTTATTCAAGTACTGAATTGATTCACTAAAATTAGGATGGATTTTAACAAATAACGCACTGAATTTCTGAAGAGACTTCTACTTATTCGGCATAAGATCCTTATTGAGAGCTTTTGTGTAGACGGTACTAAATCTTAGGATTACGTGAAAGGTAATAACTGAAAGTGCCAACAAGCCCTTTGAGGGAGGACACTGTACCTAAGAAGTGTAATTGTGTGAAGGTTAATTGTGCAACGTACAATTTCACGCTTTCTGCACAGTGGATTCACTGTGCAGAAAGACCTACTCCTATTCTACACAGTACTTAGAGTCACAACTTTTTTTTTATATCGTAAAATATATACCAATTTCTGTAGCTTAAGTTCGATTAATTTCGTGGTGAACGTCTGCAAATGCTATATAAACATACCCCGTTATCTGGTCATAAAATTTAGCTCTTGCGTGCGTTGACCCCCAGGGGAAGTCTTTTATTTCCCACGCCTTCTTTATTCGTTTGGTTTATCCTATTTTTTTTTTTCCTCTCTGTCCTTCTCTGATATCTCTAGTTCGTCTTCCCCCTTGCTTTAGTTTGTGTTTTCGTCATTCCTGTCCCCCCCCCCCCTTCACCCTTCCTGTCGTTAAGTTCGAACAGTTAGCCGAGTATCTCTCAAAACGTGCAACAGAATAATGACAAACGTCAGTTGTGCTAAGTATTATACATAATTACAATTTTTTCACTAAGCTCTTTTTTTAATAAGATATGGCGATGAAAAGAGCCGCGCGGGTCGAATTTGACCATTTCATGAAAATGTTGAGGTTCTACAAGTAATTGACCTGAAGGGCTCAAACTTCACAATTATTAGTTTCTCCAGACGTCCAGCGAGTGCACAGAATGCATAGTGGGTGAACTGGTTACTGCATTAACGAACGAAGAGACACTTATGACAGCGCAGGAGACAATATATTACTAACACCTATTACTGTGAAGTTATTACAAATGTTCTGAGTAACTGCATGTACTACAGGAAGTAATACGTACTACTGCTTGCCCCTTTGTAACGGGAGAAACAGCGTCCTAACCGTGATCAGCGACTATGGCGCACTCTGCACGACACGGTGGCAAAGACACTGAGGAGAGAAGGGAAAGTATAAGTTCGTAACGGGATAATTGATTTTCGTGAATACCTCACTGCCGGCCATAGATGAGCGGAACAGCAAAGCATCAAAATGCGCAAGTTGTGGTTTGGATATGGTTAGAAGGCAACGTGTTCTTTAGTGTTATGTATGCGTTTATCTGTTTTTACAGTGTTTTACGTAAACACGGTGAACGTTATCAACAATGAAGACACCCAACTCAAGTAAAGTTGGTAAGATCACTCTTTAAGTTAAAGAAACTATAGTATTTATAACATTACCGCTTAGTTAAGTATAGTGTGTTAAAGGGGTCCACAAATTTTCAAAATATCTAGGAACCAACTCCAAATTTCAGGCGCCAGAAGGTTCACGTGAGGGAAGTTCCATCCTCGAACTCACAGTTGTGGAGCGACCAGTGAACCTCGTTGCTAATGGCGCTTTCAGCTTCGTATGTGTGAATTGGGCCATTTTGCGTGTATGGCAAAAAAACTGCTACTAACAGTATTAGGCGCCACAGTACAAAATGTTACCTGGGATTTGTGGGCCCTTACCCTCATATATATTTAAATTTGTTGCGTTTAATCTCCCGAGTGCTCTGTACTTGCAGCTGCAGGAGAGAAACGTGGAGCGTCAGGAGTAATAACACCGAAGTTGGACAGTCGGTGCAATGATGCAGGCATGTCTGGCATAATGACACGATCACGGTTAAAACAGTTGTGTGACAGTACCGGAAAACTGTATGGAACTTCAGAAAGCTCAGCTAATATGCGACGTGCTTTACTGCACTGTTTTGAAGACTTGCCAGGAACTGCATCACTGGAATCAACATGTCCATCAAACAAGAAGTCACAAAAGGATACATTGTTAGAAGCTGGAAGTGTAACTCCATCTGACAACAATTCCATTATCTGCAAAAACCAGAGCCTTAGAATAGAAAGGTCATTGAAGTCAGATAATGATAATGAGCAGGATTGTAGTAACGAACACAAATCAGTAAGTGTTGCATTGTATAATGCATCAGAGATAGAAAGCCCTTTTGTGACAGTGACAGTCAGTGGTTTATGCAACAACATAAAAACAGCCATCATGATACATGATGTTAAGAAGGGAAGCGAAGAGGTTTGTGATACTGATTTTAAAGTAAATAGCTCGTTGCTGGCAATGAATGATGATGAACAATCTCCAAAGCACTCAAAAAAAGAAAGGAAGGCAATTAAAGCCAGAAAAAAGAGTCGGTCATCATTAAATAAGGATGAATGGACTGTTACTGCAATTTCAGAACATGTCACTGAATGTGAGAATGGTAGTGATGTAGTTAAATTCCCCCAGGAATCTGATGAAGTTCCACTGAGAAACACAGAACTGACAAATGGTCCATCAGTTTCATCTACTAATGATGAACTGTCCCCAAATAACTCACAAAAAGAAAGACAGATAAGTAAGTCAAGAAAAAGTAAATCACCACCACCACCAAATAAAATTGGATCTGCTGTTCCCACACCACAAGAACATATTACTGAATTTGAAAATGAAATGTGTAAGGTAAAATCTCCACAGAAGTTTAACAGGCGTAAAAATATGTGGAACTCTGCTGTCTGTATTTCGCCACTTGTAGCAGAATTTGAAGAATGTATGCAATCAGGATCTATCAGATGCGGGGAAACACCATTGAGAAATCCATCTGACTTGGCATCTGATACTGAATCTGAAATAAATACCCCATTGAGTGGACTAGAGCCATTGGATCATCCATTAATACAATCTAATAAAGGTGAACCACCTCCAGGATACACAGCCACGGAAAGGAAGGCACAGAAGTTAAGAAAAGGAAATTCATCGTTACTGAAGGAAAATAAAGAGGCAGTTACTACAGTTTCAGAACATATTACTGCATTTGAAAATGAAATTGGTGTGGTGAAATCATACCAAGGATCTGACAAATGTTCATTAAAAAGCACAGAACCACAAGATGGCCCGTCCTTGACATCTAATGGTAATGAATCATCTCCAAGTAACTCACACAAAGAAAGTAAGTTAAAGAACTCAAAAAAAAGTAAATCATCACCACCAAATAAAAATGAATGGACCATTTCTAAAGTACCAGAAGGTACAACTGAATTAGGAAATGAAATTTCTGAGACGAAAACCCCACAGAAATTTGACAAATGTAAAAATGGGGGTAATCCCATTATGACTATTTCACAACTTCCAGCAGAAATTGAATTTCCAAAATCCGTTGTTATCAGAGAGAGGGAAACACAGTTTAAAAACCTGAGTGACACAGAATCTGCTCTTGCAGACAAAGCATGTGGTGTTAACAACACAAGTGATAGTGATTCTGAGACCAGACAAGTGGAAGGCAATCATAATGCTAAAAGTTCCCCTTTACTTAAGACTAAACAGACAAAAGAAGTGAGAAGTGAGAGTTCTGAATCTGATTCAGATGCAGAATCCAGGAAGGCCATCATGGAGTCGGCTCAGAGGAGAATTATTCAGAATATAAGCACATCAGAATCTGAGTCAAAGAAATATGCGCGGCCACACACAGTGTCAACTGGATCAGACACTTCAGACAGTGTTCCAGAGGCAATGTCATTTAGTGCTGGGCGACAGTTAGTAATGGAGTCATGGCAGAATGCTGCAGACAGCATACAAAGGGAAAAACACAGAAGAAAGGAAAAACGGAAGGAGAGATTAGAGAAATATAAGCAGCAGAAAGAAGAAAAGGTATTTTATATATGTATGTGTGTGTGTGTGTGTATGTGTGTGTGTACTGTTTTGTTAGGCTTATATATGATTTACCAGTGAGGGTGGTACAAAGACATGCTTATAGACATGAATAAGTTTCACATTTAAGAAAAGGACTGACAATATTCCACTCCTTTATGATGATGCATTAACTACAAAAGTTATGTATTAATGAGGAAGATTATGTAGGTGATTCTGAATGAAGTATTAATGGCCTCTGTCAATGTACCACTGTTGTAAGCCAACAAATATTTGTATCATAGGAGAAATTACTGTAAATCTTTTATATAAAAGTAATTTTGCTGTTGGGATAATTTGTTTTTCACCACATAAATAACTGTGCTGTGTGTATCTCTTTTATTTGTGTTTCATGTTGTTAAATCTTTGATATTTGAAGTTGATTCGACTTAAAGAGAAGAGAGCAAGTCAAGAAGATGCGTCATGTAGCAGTTCAGAAGAATCTGGGTATGAAGAAGTGGATGTTCCATCTGCACTTGAGAAGAGTAAGTATACACAAGTTCTTAATGCTGACAGAACTTAATAAATGGTTATGTCTTGTCATCACAATTTACTGTAACATCATAATCAATAAGCCCTCTAGAAATTTGTGCAAAGTTTGGGAGCAAACATAACAAATTAAAATTAGTTTACAGGGTAGTTAAGGTAGGTTTAAATCCAGGGAATGCTTGCTCTCTCAGTTCAGAATCTTTTGTCTTCTCATTGCCTGTTCGTAAACATGGAGATTAAATTGTTCAAACTTGTCTGTTTACATGCACATGAAACTTGGAAATAAGGCATGAGGTTTTTGAATGGAATCAGCTGGCTGTTAGTTGGGTCCAGTGGCAGGCTGTTGTCAACATGGTAATAAACACTCATGTCCATAAAATGCAGGCAATTTCAGAGCAGCCTAATGACAAATGACTTCACAAGAAGAACTGTGCTCCATGTATATACAGGGTTATTCGAAATGATTGTCGGGGTTTTAACAACTTGTCATACACAATACTATTGAGATAGGAGTATATGTGTTTTTTTATTTAATAGAACAACACTCCCAGTTTTTGTTACATACCTTATAGGTGCTCTATATATGCACCATTTGTGATTCTACAAACATCAACACGATAATCGAGTTCATTCCAAACTGTTTGTAGCATGTCATTGGCGATGGTTTCAATGGCAGTTCTGATTTGTACCTTCAGTTCCGGGATACTTGCGGGAAGAGGAGGAACATAAACCTGATCCTTGACATAACCCCATTAAAAGAAATAAAAAAAATACATATACTCCTATCTCAAGTTGTTAAAACCCCGACAGTCATTTTGAATAACCCTGTATAAGGCTTACAAACAGATTGCTGTATCCAATAAATCATATGGTTGCCCAGTGGAAAAACAGCATTGAACATGTGTTGTATTCATTTCTGAATTGGTTGTAGTGTGACACTACTGCTAGGTGCTAATACAGTAGAATCTGTTGAGTCATTTGCTGTTCGTTTCATGGTTTCAGCTTGCACCACTCATCAGTAAGCCTTTGTGAAGTGAGACTGTTTGTTGTTTCACCTTTGGTTTGTGTTTTGTCAGAAAATGGCAAGTTTCAAAGAACAGTATATGTGCATCAGGTTCTGTTTCAGACTAGTCAAAACTGTTACTGCAACTTTTGAGATGTGATCACTTGTTGTCCAGGAGCAAAGAATGCGCAGACCTCAATATATTTGATAGGTTTCATCCAAGGTCAAAGTTTAATGATGTTGAGTTTTCAGGACATCTTTCAACAAGCAAAACAGATGAACATGTGGCACAAATTAAAGAACTTGTTCATGAAAACATATATGTCACTGTCAGTGACTTGATATTGAGGGGTATCTCGGTGAGATGGGGGGACTGCGGTAGCACAGTGGTTAAGGTGCTGTGCTACAAATCGGAAGGTTGCTGGTTCGATCCCAGCTGGTGTCAGTGGATTTTTCATTGACATAAAATCCTTCTGATCGCACTATGGCCCTGGGGTCGACTCAGCCTCTAACAGAAATGAGTACCAGAGTATTTCCTGGGGGGTAAAGGCGGCCGGTACGTAAGGCTGACAACCTACCACCATCCTGTGTTGTCATCATGAAATCTGGGAACCTTAACTTCCTGGAACCCTCTGGGCCTCTCCAGGCCTGTAACGGGACTGCTTTACCTAATCTCGGTGAGATAACACCAAAGCATTTTCCGCAAGATCTTAACACATGCTGGATTTTTTTAAAATTTGTCTCTTATCTGTTGGCCAACAAGCACAGGTAAAATTTTGTTGAAACCATCAATGAAAACTTCAGAGAAATCCACAATTTCTGTGAATGTCGTCACACTGAAGGAGAGGAGACAGGCTAACATCATGACAGTTCAGGAACAATTAGAGGCTGTAGGTACTTCTCAAGATCAAAGTATGAGGCATCTGCAAATGTATCCAACAACATAAGGACTGAACCTGCTGTATCAAGCCATAAGGAATCTACTTTGAAGGGGGAATAAATACAGTTTTCACAGAGAAAAGATAAAATATGGCATTTATTTGATGATGCTGCATACTTTCTTTGTTCATTAAATTGTATGTGGTCTTCTAGCAACCACAAGACACAGAGAATGGAAGAAAATTGGGAAATGCAAGGATGTTACATTATAGGTTAATACTTTTCTAGGTAATAGAAAGGCAAATGTAAAATGGAAGAAGGAAAATCCAGATGACTTATCTCAGTCTAAAGGGAAACGGTTCCATTTGGGTGATGAAGGAGAACCAAAGGGAATGAAGGCCAAGAAAAGGAAGAATGAGCAGAAAGACCCTTTGCAGGTGAGTTAGTTTACAGTACTGTCAGTTATGATGTACATATTTGTCAGCACTGTTTCATACATCATGTGTATATTGGATTCCTTATATGGAAGTTAAATTTATTAATCCATGAGTTTGAGTGTTTCAGCTGTGATACTCGCTGATGAAATATTAATAGAGGAATTATGTGTACTTTCACCTGAGAATAGTATCAGCAGTTAAGAGAGAAGAGTTTGTTAGTGATAGAGTGTCATATATGTAGTTGTGAGAGGTTGCTGGTATAATATCATTATTGTGAATCAAACTCCGTGCTAAGTTACATACTTCCCACCTTTGTCATTAGTTAGTAGCAATTTACAATTGTACGCAGATAATCCACACATGGGTAGTCAAGATTATGCTGTAATTTGTTGTGAATGTAGCATGTTCCTATGTAACTTATATTTTTATATATTTTTATATATTATTATTTATAATATATATTATTGTGCCACTAATACACAGCACACCTAAAATCATGTGATCATGACACTATTTGGAATTTGTAGTTGTTTTTTAATAAGGCCTCATCTAACAGTTGCTTGACTTCTGCTAGACGGTAGTTGTGTTCTTAATCTAGTATACCTGAATCCTGGGTTCCTCATCTGGCTGCCGAGGACTCGTAGTGTTGACTGCCAGAGTTACGGATTTCTAACTGTAGAACAAGGGTGTTTTATTGATGTACTTGCTAGTATGAAGTAACTCTTGTTTTGAAATAATTCTGTGTACTTGACCTTGCCCTTAATGCACTTCAGGTTATGTTGTTGCTAAGTGTTGAGGCTGAAGTTTTACTGCGTGTACTTCTGATACAGTGTGTCGGTTTTTATAACACTGATGTTGCATATTCATATTCACCCTTCTGACTTTGATTTTTTATTTCCTAGATACTGACAGCATTACTAAGTAAACCACTGAAGAAGAAATAAAAAACAAAGACAGATCAAGTGTATGTGTCAGTTTAATGACTTTATATGTTTATAGCCAATAAATTAATAAAAATGACAGGGTGATGTATGATTACATGTTTGGTTTAAATTAATTGTGGTTTGCCATCCACATGTTGTGTAGTGGTTGTACCAAACAAAACCCAGTGGTTAAAGAGCGCCACCATCTCTCCTGCCAAAAGTGCATACTTTACAGCTGCAGCCACAGTGCTGGAAGTGTTGGCTAGTTCCCCATTGTTGCCAGATACACACTGCTGAAAGTAACATTCCACAAGCTAACACAGCATGAAACAGCAGTGTGCAGAACTTAGAAAAACAGTGGACACAGTACAGTATACCATATTTTCCACCTTATAAGACACTACAAGTGATATGATGCACCTTATAATTAAAAAGGATGTTTTTATGGATTTAATAGCATTCTTGTGTAACAACTTGTTATGTGGTGTTAAGACACAGGGTGATTTTTGGAGATATTTTTCAGGGAAAAAATGTGTCTTATGAGGCACAATATACAGTAAATGTGGACGGCCAACTTTTTTCTCTCTCTCTTTCTCTCATTTGGGAATAATGCATTGAAGTAGGCAATGTGGGATGAGTAACATAGCTTTGTGTTAGAGAGTAGAGAATAGCATGGACCTTGTTGCCTAGGTTTCACATGTGGCCGTGTTGCACATACCCTGAAACGTCAGTTGCTCTGACTTTGGCTGTAATGACATGAGGACAACAGTGGTGAGACACTAGTAGGTACACTCAGTCGAACAAAAATCCATCGGCCTGAAATTTTCTAAGTCCTGAACTGCAAGTCACATGACGTACAGTTGCCATCATAATTTGAGTCGTTTTTCTTTCCTTATATTTGCACATTCGTAGCGTTTATCTCTCTTCCATTAATTACAGTTAATCACACCGCGTATATATTAAATGAAAACAACAATACATTTGCTTAATTTCAAATTAAAACATTAATTAAACTACATTAACTTTCCCAGGCGCGAGGCTAGCTGGCTGTGCTGCTATGGTAGGGATGGATGAGTCGACTGGAGCGTTCCGTTCTTACTGTGAGCAGACTTAGCCCAGGCAGTTGAACACGTGCTAGCAGTCACTTTTGGAAACAAACTATGTTGGTTCGAGTCCCACTATCAGCATATTTCTTTATGTAGCCCAGGCAGTTGAACGCGTGCTAGCAGTAGCCTTCGGAAACAAACTATGTTGGTTCGAGTCCCACTATCAGCATATTTCTTTATGTA
>Ga0136643_10013153_pt1 | contig 12366 bp, 9 predicted proteins | sample TergutLab28metaG_FD_96883 | JGI IMG/M metagenome (GOLD analysis project Ga0136643, IMG submission 96883) | Labiotermes labralis P1 segment gut microbial communities from Petit-Saut dam, French Guiana - Lab288 P1 (version 3) (version 3) | ecosystem: Host-associated > Arthropoda: Insects >...
AAAAAAAAAAAAAAAAAAAAAAAAAAAAAAAAAAAAAAAAAAAAAAAAAAAAAAAAAAAAAAAAAAAAAAAAAAAAAAAAAAAAAAAAAAAAAAAAAAAACCGAAATATGCTTCTTTAAAATATTAGACAATGGACAAAGGCCCCCCCCCCAAAAAAAAATGGTGTCAGTTAATGTTGATCATGCTCTGTTTCCTTTTGGATCTCTTTATGTTTGAAAATTGGACCAATAGGTTGTTACACAACATTGGTAAGGAATTACCACTCTACGCTGCTTAATATCCTATAAGAGCACGAATCTCACATGACAATATGGCAGTGCAGGTCTTGGTTTGGCTCTGCATGGTCTGATTGGGAGTGATCTGGTTTGGTGCAGTCCAGTTCAGCTCTTTATACTGGAATTTAAAATGACCTCGCATATTTAAGTGTCAGTTTTAAGAAAAAGACATCTTGCATTCAAGTAAATAAGGTATATTTAAATTTCACAAGTTAAAGTACAAGTCTTGCCTCTCTGATCCAGAATTCCATGATATGGCATCTTCCATGGTCCAGGACAATTTAATGAAGACAAAAAAATCTATGATTATTATGGATCAAATTATATGCTTTTGTCATAGTTTTGGTTTGTATTTTGCTGCTTTTTATGTGTCATCTAAGTTGCATATTTATATTAAATATCATTTGCTTTGGCCATGCACAATGAACTCTAGGGTGTGTGTGTTGGTATCACTGCTTCCTGTACTTATTGCCTTGTTCTGGTGTGTTAAAATTGTGTACATCACTAACAATTCATTTTACAAAGGTCTGTGTAAGGTGTTTTGTTACAATAATATTCTGACCACCCATGGCACATAAAATTCCTTGGTCTAGTGCTGGTCAGATCCCAAGGGATCTGGTTAGGGATGTGCAACCTGTGTTAAAAGTTGCTGGCTAAAATATCATAACATTCTTACAGACAACTCTAAAGGGAAATGTGAATGTCTGTATAGTGTGATAATAGGTCATATAATGTCCATATGTGGTATTTACTTACATGTTATATTAGAATGGTTCCATTTGTCACAGCTTTTATTTCTGTATGCCTTTAAAATGTTACATACATGTAGATATCAGTGTGCATACGTCAGTTTTCTGAAACATCTTCAGGCCTGTTTTGTGCCTTAAGGTGTCCTAAGATTGAGTTCTTAGTATTATGACTGTGTGGCATAATACACTTTAGATGTCTTCAGGTAACTAACTTAATTTGCATTATTGTTATAGTTAATGAATAAGAATCACAGTTCATGAGGTTGGCGCTCTTTTGGGATGTTACGCTGTGTAGAACCCCAAAAGGAGCCCAGTCTCCTTTACACCTTGGCTGAAGCCTGAAGTCACATAGTGACAGGACATGTGTATTGGTGAAATATTGCAAGAAATTTTTAGTTGTAGCAGTCCTAGAAATTGGCTACCATACTTTTCATTGCTAATGATTTATTTGTTTTTGTTTGTGACAGGTTTTTAAATGACACAGAAATTGCCAAGGCTCAAAGAGACTTTGAACTGAAGAAATCAGCTTATGATGTGGAGGTGCAGACAAAGGTAGGCTTTGACATGAATATTTCATTGTCACAGGAGAATGTTCAGGCAGTATAAAATGGTCATGGTAAAGCTATAATGACTAAAAAGTTTGTAAACCTTTATCATGAGCATGGAAAACCACTGGACATAATGCAGGATAGTAGACTTCTGTAATAATTGTCAAACTCCATTACACTACTTTAAAAGTTGAGTGTTACAGCTTGTACTAGTTTGAGCATGATTATTGTTCCAAATTTTGTGATGTCAGTGTCCAGGCATGGTTTGCAGCAGCTAAAGTCATGGAGTAAATTCACCAGACCACAAGGCTGGTCAAATATATGATAACTGTTTTGCCTGTTTTTGAGTGGTGGCTGCCCTATGTTTCAGAGGAACAAGAGGCCTCTGTTAATTAATATGTCATCCAACAAATACACTTAATAAAATACTGTTTATAACAAATATTACAAATATTAATCTCTTGCATGTTTCGGCATAAGGGTGCCATCCTCCGGGAGTCTATTACATGCATGTGTTGGTTGATGTGTTGATGTATTAGCTATAAGAATGTGCACAGTATGAATAACATTAAAAAAGAGGCATGCATTTTACAGTCAAATTGAATGGGGTTAATAGTGAGAACTGTGCTCTTCTGGACTGTTATGCAGCGAGTAGTGGTAATTCCTTACTGATGTTTTGGGACAGCCTATCAGTCCAGTCTTCAACAGACCAATCAGCTGTCCCGAAATGTCGGCAAGGAATTACCTCTACTCACTGCATAATAGCCCAGAAGAGTGCGGTTCTCATCTACTTCACAGCAGAAGCCTGAAATCATGGCTAGTAAGTGCAGGTTATACAGACCCCATTGAGGCGGAAGCAGTGAACTGCAAAAAACTGACCCTTTCCAGGGCTACCACATGAACCAAAGTATGGTGTGTGGTGATCCTGTAATAGGATGGGATAGAATAGAATATGTTATGGAATACAGAAGAACAGGCACTGAGTGGCCCATACAGTTCAACCATAATAGATCTTTTCTGCAGCTCTTGAGCCTATTCATTGAGCAATCCTACGCCTTGAACAGAGTGCAGTATCTTTCTGATGGAGATGTCTACAAAGTTACCTGGTTTCATGAACTGATGAGCCAGGTGCCTGAATCTCAATATGGCCAAAGCTTCACGCTCATACGGTGATCCTAAGTGGTCAGCCATCCCAGTGTTCAGTGTGGCTGCACTTTGTGTACTGTTAGTTGAGCAGTGTGGGATCTGTAGTTGGTACCCCTGGTTGATGCAGGGTAGGTCAGGACAGGTTTGGGAAGAAAAGTGGAGAATTGTGACTAATTGGGAAATTTGGACCCCAAATTTGGGAGAGTTGGAGAGTCAGATCCAGAAGTTGTTGCAGCTGTTCTACCCATGCTGAAGGTTGTGGATTATCCTGTCCATTGCAGAACTGTGTGTATGATGGTCTAAACCAGGCTTATCAGTAGCCCCCTTGTTTCTTGATGATGATACATGAATTGATGTTAATGGTTTTGTGAATGATTCCATTGGTGTAGTGAGGTACCTTGTCTGATGCCACCATATTGTCAGACTGTATCCTGTGGCCTTGTTTGACTAAGTGTTCTGCCACTGCTGAGTGTTCCGGATGACAAAGCCAGTGAAGTGTTAGGTACTTCAGAGAACCATATACCAGTGGTTTTTAGGCATGTTTGCAAAAGTGTGGGAAGTGGCTGTTAGCTTTGTCATTTTGTCTGTATGTCTCTAAGTCCATCTATCTGTCCATCCATGCATAACAGCTTGGCTACCACTGGATGAATTTTCACAAGTTTTTATGTTTGAGTATTTTGCAAAAATCTGTCAAGAAAATTCAAGTTTTGTTAACATCTGACAAGAATAATGGCTACATCATGTGAATACCTGTGTACATATGTGATAACATCTCAGATTCTTTTAAAATAAAAAATGTTTCAGACAAAAGTTGTAGAAGAAATCTAAACACATATTTTATGTTCAGTCACTTTTTTCACAAAAATTGTGCTGTTAATGAGGTAACTTAAAAAAATGTGGTAGATCTGGACAGGCCATAGATGATGATATAATGTGGCACATCTGCTTTGCATGGTGGATAACTAACGCTACAAACATTCAGAGTATGCAATCCTTATGGCTTTTCCATGGCAGTTGTGGTTACACGAAAGCACATCAATGTTATGTCATATGCACATTGCCCATCGTGTTTCATTTAGTGGTTCTGAAGAGGGCAGTGTTTTGCAGTTCTGATCATTTTTCCTACTGGCCTAGGTTGAGACTTTAACTTCAGGGCCCCCACCAAGGGTCTGAGGTGCCACTTGATTGTATCACCCATATATATTATAAGCCTTACTCATTTAATCGCCAAAGAGGAAGGCAGTGTGTGTCTGGGAAGTGGTTGCAACAGACTCCACTTCCATGTTTTTCCAGCACCCAAAAATAGGCTGCATGTCAGCATGTTTACTGTGGAAGTTTGAAGTGAGAAATTTATAGTTTTTTTTTTTTTTTTAAATGATGAAATAATGTGAATTGCACTGCAGAAAGCTGAAGCTGAGTTGGCATATGAGCTGCAAGCTGCCAAGACAAAGCAGCGCATCAAGGAGGAGCAAATGCAGATTCTAGTTGTGGAACGAAGCCAGGAGATTGCTGTGCAGGAACAGGAGATACAGCGAAGAGAGAGAGAGTTGGAGGCCACCATTAGACGACCTGCAGAGGCCGAGAAATACAAGTATGACTAGTCAAGTACAGCAGGTAGTGGCTGTCCTAATTTATGACATCAGCCATTGTTATTGTTGTGAATTCTGTAAATGTTCAGCCTCATAATTTGTTCAAATGGAATGGGTGTTAATTTCAAAGCATTGAAAATGTTATTGAGAGTCTTTTGTCATAGACTGAATTTTAAAGCCATTCCGTTTTGTCCTCCTGTCAGTCCTTCATATTTATATTTGTTTTCAGGCTTGAAAAGTTGGCAGAAGCCAACAGGAACAGAGTGATCCTAGAGGCTGAAGCAGAAGCAGAAGCACTACGTGTACGCGGAGAAGCAGAAGCTTTTGCTGTTGAGGCAAAGGCCCGAGCAGAAGCAGAACAGATGGCTAAGAAAGCAGATGCTTGGAAGGACTACAAGGAAGCCGCCATGGTTGATATGCTGCTTGAAACATTGCCAAAGGTACAGTTGGGTTTCCGAGTGGCAAATTTTACATACGCATCTGACTTCTCAAATCTTGTTAATATGTGGACTGTATTAAAATAAAACATAATTCACATTTAATCCATTTTTTTTGGTCAGTAATTAGTTCATTACAACATATTTTGGTTAGCCTGGTCATTTGCAGGCAATACAATGAGATACAAAATTCTTGGGAGGTTAAATGCATCATTCAGATCTCTCAAAAAGAATAATTGAGATCTCATTTTTACATAAATGGCAGTAATTCTTAAGGATTCACATTTTTTATATTATTACAGTTGTATATATTCCATCTATCCTAAAGGTGTGCAAGAATATTGCCTTGAAGGATATACCCTTTACACTATTTGAGGTTATTTTATGTTGTGTAGTTTGGTTGTGGTATATAATTTCACTTTGAGACGATGCTGTGTAGTAATTTCATTATTTAAGTTCTATATTTTTTTCAATATAACGAGAACCAACTAAATGAACACTTTTTACATTAATGTTTTAATTTAATTATAGTGTCTTCGACATGTTTAAAACATCCAAGTGTTCATCCTCAGGAAGACTTGTACATGCAGTTTTATGATGTTTCTTTCACACATCCATACAAGCAGCGTGGTCAATCCATCAACCAGACTGCTTGTATGGATGTGTGAAAGAAATATCATAAAACTGCATGTACAAGTCTTCCTGAGGATGAACACTTGGATGTTTGTAACATGTCGAAGACACTATAATTAAATTAAAACATTAATGTAAAAAAAGTGTTCATTTTGTTGGTTCTTATTGCTTAGGTATATCAATACACAGTTCAAAAAACATAAATTTTTTTTTCAGTGTAGGCTATTAGCAGTTATGTAGTTTATAGCTTATGAGCTTTAATTATTGGTGAAGAGGTTTGAAGGATTTTGGAATTTATATTATTGATTAAACTGTGATGTAGTTTTGAAGGTATTAAAGTGTGTTTTAGTTGGGGAGATGTATGTAGGTGGCAAATGCAAAAGCTGATGGATTGCTGAGTTCTGAAAGAGGGTGACTGCTTGTTTACTGGTCTTGTTGATTAGTAAAACCCCTATTTTACATACCTGAATTTTGTGTTTTCTGTGTTTTTATGCAATTTTGTTAGGTCCTGGCCAAATGCACATAGCAGCAGTTTGCATTTTAATGGATTTTTACATTTTTCCAACTTTCTTTTGCTAATTCTGACTCTCTGTAATTATGCAATTTTTTTGCATTTCATAGTTTTTTCTGAGAATTTTTATTTGCATCAGGAGAAATGGAATGTGAAAAATAGAAGCAACGAGCAAAAATGGCATCCTGCATAGCATAGCATAGCGAACTTTCTGTGATATTTCTCCAAACTAAATATTGAAGTGGTTGAGACTGTGTGTGTATAGCTGGCAGTAGGCTGGGTGAGAAAGGATATCAGATTTCAATTCATCAACCTTAATCAACAGCAATCAATTGTACACCTATGGGACTTTGTTATACCACCTGGTGTGTGCAGTTTACCACAGAGTTAGTGTAGTGAATTGCATTCTTCATGTTAGCTATATGCAGGGATTATGTAATCTGTTGTTTATACCAAATTAATTTCATGGCAAAGTGTGAATTATGGACAAAAATAGTGGAAATCATTTATAAGTGATAAAATAGATGATTTTGCAAACGTTTATGCACATATTGGAACACATGTTGACCTGGCATCATGTTTGGAGTTTCATTGTTCACAGCAAACACACTTGTAAAAAACCACAAAGCGGTTGAAAGGAGTTATGTCCCATGTCGCCTTTCTTCAAGCAGTGGACATCATTGAAATGCTCACTGCTAGAAGAATTGGAATCTGCTCCCATTGCACGGTTCAAACAAGCACATTCAAGATATCCGTAGGGATGGCACTATCATCAGGGAGAAGGCTTTGTAAATAGCAGCTTGTTTAGGCATATGCAACTTCACAGCTCGTGGGTTAATGCCATGATATTTGAAGAATAGTGTGTACAATTGGACAGGAAAATGGGCACCAAAAGTTTAAAAAAATATATATATATCTGCTATTCATTGATCAGCATGCTGTATGCTCAAAGAACAACATTTCTCAGGAAAGTAAAGTGTGTGTTTTTCGCAGCTAACTTTACCAACCAGCTACAGCCTTTAAATTTGGGAATCATCTGCACAGTCAAGTACAGTTATCAAAAAAGCATTTCATATGAGAGACTGTTGCCAACATGGGTGGTGGACTGCTTCAAGATGCTTCATGTATGAAACTGGTTATATTGTCTGCTATGCATTTTATATCAGAAGTCTAGCAGTTGATAATTCTACTATCAAGAGCTGTTTTGCAAAGTGTGCTTTTCCCGTGCATCATCTCTACAACAATGACGACGGTGTGAGTGAAACTTACTGAAGATGAAGAAAGGAGGGCTACACAACATGTGATGGTGCCGTTTAGGTTTTTGGAGTCCACACTGTTGATCAGGTGCTGGACCAGCAATTGTCCAGGCCAGAAGAAGAGCTGGAGCAGGAAGAAGAGGGAGTGGCAGAAGATAATGTAACATTTTTGGATGCATTGAAAGTACTTGAAGTGGTCAGAATGTGCATACACCAGTTTGATATTGAAGACAGTATTATTGTCCTACTGTGCAGCAAACTGGAAAATGAAGTGCACAGATGGAGAGCCAAAGGAGGGGGGAAATCCACATAGTGACTGGTTAAATAAGTAGTGCATGTCACTTCACTTGTTAACATTATCATCAAAATACATCACTAGCTTATTTTCTTCACTTTGTGACTGGCACCCACTCCTACCCCTCCCCTTTGCTGTTTTCAGTTTATAATGTTGGAGTATGGTTGATGTGCATATCAAGGTATGATAGGGTCATGTGTGGTGACAGTGTAATAACACTGTGAGGAAGTTGCTTCCAATTTACATGTATGTACCATGTTGTATTTATGATGCCACTGTTCAGTTGCAAACTTTTGTTATACAGCATCCTACATTTTTTTAGGGGAATAATTTTCATTTCCTGGATTTTACACTTTCGTTGATTTTACATTCGGTTTGAAGTGATGCATACTGATGTGTAAAATAGGGGTTTCATACATTCAAGAAAATGCAAGTTTACAGATTACATATTTTGCTTCTTACTGTAATTTGACATGTCTTTACAAGTCTTCTTTCTAAGAATAATTTATTTTTGTTATTTCGCCTACAGTTGAGCATTTTCTTTGGTTTTATTTGAAATAAGAATATGAGCAGACAGTAATGAATATTAGGGAAGTAGGTGTTGAGAATGCAAGGTAATCTCATCTGTCTCAGTTTGTATATGGTGGGGTGACATTTTGATGTTATCATCATTTAGCTGATCTGCAGTGTTGATTATTTGAAGACTCTTCCTGGGGAATTATTGAGTCAGTATAAAAAATATATCATGGCTGCAATTTATGTAATGAGGCACTTTTTCCAGGTGGCTGCTGAAGTTGCGGCCCCTCTCTCCCAAACCAAGAAGATCACTATGGTGTCAAGTGGGCAAGGAGATATTGGTGCAGCAAAATTAACTGGAGAAGTCCTGAGCATTGTTAGCAAAGTGCCAGAAGTGGTCAAGAACCTTACAGGTGTTGACATCATAAAGGTAAAGGGACTCTGACCCTCAAAGATTTAATATGAGTTAAACTGTAATGGGGAAACTTTATTTTTTGACAGTATAGTGTTTTATGAATATTATTCATTTAAACTGGGCTGTGTTCACCCCAGACTTTTTGATTTTCATGACAGGGGCCACTTGTTTGATACATTGTATTAAAATCTGTTTGAGGTCATAATGTTTAAAGAAAAATTTGGTGTCAGCAAGGATTATGTAGGGACTAGTAGATGAAAACTGTCTTTAAAAAAAATAGAGACTTGTAAAGGATGGGTCTACACCTCTCGTAACACGTGAAGGGAGGAAAACAAGGTTCAGTATGTGAATTTTTTACAGAAGTGTTTGGTTAGGAAATTGAAATCTATGTGAACGTCATAGCTTGTTCATTAAATTGTGCAATAAAATGTTACTTGATAGATTTTTCGCAACCTGTATAAAATGAAATCCTAGAAATATGATTGCAGAATGAGTACACAGTAACTTTGCTGAGGTGGATATACGTAGCATATAAGCAACTCTTATATTAGTGATAAAAATCTCCAGCACTCTGCTCCTTACCAGTACTACTTTTAGAAAATTGTGTGCAGAAAAGTGTAGTTTGTCATTGCCTTTCTCATAGTGGTGATTTGTTGGCATAGCCTACCTTCTTTCCTGTACATTTTTTCTTTTCTTTTGTTGTGAATTTGTTTCTGATGTATTCCATTGCTCTATACCCATCCGGGTGCATTTCTGGGCCGTGGCTTTTCCCTGACCATACTCGGTAGTCAAGACTTTTGCTATTTTTGTTTGCTCACAAGTGTCTGTCCAGTCCCGCATTGTCAGTGCATTGGTTGTGTGCCAGTTAGTTTGTGATTGGGAGTTTAAAGTAATTTTTCTATGAAACCTAAGTATGGTATTGAAAGTTGAATGCTTGGACTTGAATTCAAAACTCAAATTATTATTCCATAAAGTCAGTGGCTCTTCATGCACCAAAATAGGAAGGAAATGTGGGCCCACATCCTCAACACTGTCCCATTTATTTTGAAGAAGAAAATTGTGATCACAGGTTTTGGTGATGGGAGATTAGCAACGCAAAACACCTTAATGCAGAACATGAAGACTTAACTACTCACTTTTCCAGTTATCTTGCCTAGAATGATCAGTAGGTGTACCGATTGAAGGACCAATGATCAAGGCGGAGGCTAATGAATTTGTGATGTGTATGAACACAGAAACTTTCACAGGTCTAAGCGGTGGCTGTACCAGTTCAAAATAAGAAAGAACTGAAATCGGCTGAGTGGTGCTTACATTGGGACACTTACAGCACAGATGATTGTGGACTTTATTATGACCTCCTTCCTTATGAAACACTAACCAGAAATATGATCTGTGTATGGGTAGAAAAAGAAGTGCTGTTTGCACATGTAGACAGTTTGGACAGCATGAAACTTACTGGATAAATTGTTGCAATGTCTCTGTTCCAATGGAAGTAAAATCCTCCCCTGTTTATATGAGGCAAATGGAGAAACATGGATGATGTCAAAACTGTCCATCCAGGAACTAAAAGCATTCAATGCAAAAATCAGGGTTCAGAACAGAAAACTTACATTCTTTATTGATCACTGTCCTGCACATACTACTTTTTTTAAACTGGGAATACCGAATGGGTATTTTTGCCAGCAGATGCCTTCAGTCTCTAACAACCTCTTGTTTGCATCTTAAATACCCTTCAAATGTTAGGGGAGGCTGTTAGTGTGTGTCACTACAGTTGATGGGCAGAACACCACACTACCTAAATGGAATGCACTGGCTACAGTGGCAGCTTTTGTTGTTTGAACAAAATTTTATGAGAATACATTGCTGCTTGCTTCAGACACAGTTTTTATAAGGCAAGGTGATAGTGAAACAAGTGACCATATCACTTGAGGCAACTTTGAAAATGAATCAGAAGGAACCACAAGGATTGGAGGAGATTGTCAATGATCTAAATCCTGCATGTCCATTCCAAGAGTATGTAGATGCAGACAGATGCTGCCCCTTTGTGACTAATTAAATCAGAATGAAATGATACAGGATGGTTCTGTCACTAGAGGCCCCAAATTATTGTCTATAAAAAATTATGTTATTGAGATAATGATTTGAAAATTTATATACACATACCGGGAACAATGCAAAACATGATCTGCTCATAATCGATGCTGAAACTGGTCTCCTTTCACATCCAAGCACACTTGAATATGTTTCTCCAAATTCTGTAATACTTTTCCCAAAGTGTCGACATTGATGGCTTGAATTTCTTGGCGTATAGCATCTTTGAGTTGTTCGATTGTGCGGGGTGTATTTTTGTATACTTTGCCCTTCAATAGGCCCCAAAGAAAGAAGTAGGCAGGTGTTAGATCGGCTTCCCCTTGTCTCTAACTTTTTAACCAATTTCTGGATGCAACACTTCAGTGGTGCACGTCTTTCACCAAATTCTGTTCGAAATACCGTCTGGCATGCTTTAAATGACTGTTTGCCAGTATTTACGAACGAGAAATCCGCGCTGTTCAACTCTATACATAGACAATAGTTTGGGGCCTCTAGCGACAGAATCACCCTGTATGTAACATATAGGCAGAGAAACACAGTGATGAGTCCTTTATGGGTGAAGAGGAAGGAACTGCCATCCCTCCATCACATTCTACAGTTTTAAGTGCACTAAATGCACATAGTGATATCTTCAAGGAAGTGGTAATTCATCTATTAAAGAATTTGAGAAATTCTGTTGGATATTGGCAGTGAAGCCAAAACAAATTAATATAGACAGTCGTCTGGCATGTTCGGCTTCACATTAAGCCGAACGTGGCAGCCGATAGATAATTAGTAGCACCCCAAAGATGGGGACAGAGTCACTCCCTGAAATGTTGAAGAACTTCCACTCCTTGATGCACCTCTCTGCCCGTGAACATTTCATTGAATCTATTGCTTTGTTTAGAGTATTATTTTGATTTTAAAATATATATTATGTTGTATAAACCAGATTGATGCAAGCAAAGGATGATTTGTGTCTACACATATTTGTGAAACACACTCCCAAAATTCTTCATCTTGTAATTTGTGACTTGCCACAAACATCATGTGATGACACCAGTGGAACATGATAAACACAGGAACTTCAAATTGTGTGGCTTCTAACTGACATATTAGAAAGCCCATGTGAGTTTTAATCAGTTTATTTAGAAAGATTGAATATGAAAGAAAAATCTATGATTGGTGCAAATCGTGCATGCTGATGTGAGTATAACAGTGACTGTGCGAGTTAAATAGTACTGTGGGATACCATCAGAAGTAGTTTCTGGGTCATTATGTCATTAAAACTTAGGAATATGAGATGTGTTCAGACTCTTCTGAGTCATTATGTAAAGAGCACTGGTGGCATTAAAGATGTGTTCAGGAAAACTGATTATGAATAATTTTCAGAAGATAGGGGCCAACAGTGATAATTACACTAATCATAATACAAAATAATCCTCATACCATAGTGAAGTTTTGCCGCTGATGATAATGTTTCGGTTTTTTTAGTCAATCCATGCTGCTTGAAGATCTTTTCTGATGTATTACTGTGCCATGCTGCTCTTCATTTCATCAAGAAATAAGCTTTCAACATGTACACTAGTCATACTCCCTTACGCAATTTTTGTATTCTCTTCTGCCAGTATTTTTGACAGATACACTGTGTTCCACATATTTGGAGTTTTGTGTTTGTTGTATTTTATTAGAATTTATTGGAGATGTTGCCTTTTTGTACTTATTGTATAGTAAATCCATAGGACAATACAGACGCACCCCTACTTACCGCAGTAGTTAGGTTTCCGAAAATCTGGTGTGAGTCAGATTTTGCGCAAGTCTAAATTCAGCTTATGGACAACTGCATGTGTATGCGTATTCTGCATGCAGTAGACACACACACACACACAAACACTCACTCACTAACACCCCCCCCCCCCCCCCCCC
>Ga0136643_10013155_pt1 | contig 12365 bp, 4 predicted proteins | sample TergutLab28metaG_FD_96883 | JGI IMG/M metagenome (GOLD analysis project Ga0136643, IMG submission 96883) | Labiotermes labralis P1 segment gut microbial communities from Petit-Saut dam, French Guiana - Lab288 P1 (version 3) (version 3) | ecosystem: Host-associated > Arthropoda: Insects >...
AACGACCAAGTTTCACACCCATACAAAACAACAGGCAAAATTATAGTTCTATATATCTTAATCTTTAAATTTTTTGATAGCAACCTGGAAGACAAAAGATTCTGCACCGTATGATAGCAAGCATTTCCTGACCTCAATGTGCTCTTAATTTCTTTCCCAATAGAATTTTGATTCGTTAAAGTTGTTCCCAAATATTTAAACTCTTCCACCATCTCGAAGGTACTATTATCAATCCTCACGCTGTGAATTCGTCCTGCATTCTGATCTCGAGACATGACCATGTACTTAGTTTTATTAGCACTTAATTCCAGTCCAATCTCCCTAGTAGCAGCTACTAAATCTACTGCATTTTCCTTTAGAGTACGTATGCTTCCTCCCAGTATGTTAACATCATACATATATATATATATATATATATATATATATATATATCGTGTAAAGTGTGGACCCGGTAGCTCAGTCGGTATAGCGACTGACTACGGGCTGGACGGTCCGGGATCGAATGCCGGTGGGGACGAGATTTTTCGCCCGTCCAGACCGGCCTTGGGGTCCACCCGGCCTCCTGTAAAATGGGCACCGGTCTTTCCTGGGGGTAAAGTGCGGCCGGGGCGTGCTGCTGACCACTCACCTCCTTCTAGTGCCGCGGTCATTGGGAGAGTAGAGCTATACCTCTACCCACCCTCTGGGCCAAACCGGGCCTGTAACGGGATCACTTTACCCTTTTTTTGTACATCTTGTAAAGTACAAGAAAGATCCATATTAAACACCTGCTTCTCGGCCGTACCCAGTGAGCAACTTCGGTCAGAAATGTACAATATGCCGGCACGTACGTAAATTAAGTACCTGAATTTGGCACGAAAATCGCCTTTATTATAAATTTCATACACAACAATGGTACAAATTTTGACCTTATATCTTAAGTATATCAAATAATGGCTATCTGTAACCGAATCAACAGAGAATGACGTTTAAACCGCTAACATTTGCTCAGCCAATCAGGGGATATTCTGCCCTTAATGAGACAAGAAGTTTCTGTACCAGTGTCATAACTGCCGGCACCTGGCGTTGAATCTGAGTCAGATCAGTCCACTCCTTACCCTGCCACACAAAACAAGATCGACTTTAACGTTAACCTCCCATCTACGCCTGGGTCTTTCAAATTATCTTTGCAGATTTTGGGGGCAATATTCCGTATGTACTTATTGTGTTACTGTGCGTCCTCTAGTTTTTCCCGATTTATTCTCCTTAACTTAACAATACTTTACGAAGTGTACAAATTGTGTAATCGATATTTTCGAATGAAAATCTGTTATGTAACAAACTGTATGCAGAAACGTATTCCGAATTACTTAATGATCAGCTTTATCGTACTTATCTTCTTTGAAAGTTAAAGTTGACTTACGTGATTTCTTTCCTCTGTGTGTGTGTGTGTGTATGTGTGTGTGTGTGTGTATCTTTATGTCTGTCTTTGTGTTTCTCATTTTCACCTTTTGAACCAATCGACCGAATTTTACTACCTGATTACGGATATAATATAATGTAATTTTTCCTCAAGCCGTAACTTTTAATTTTCTATAGACAGTAATAACAACACATGGCAAATAGGCTTTATGATTTCTACTTTGGAAACTTTAACTTCTGGGGAAATCCCACGTCTCTGGGATTAATTTAACAAGCCTCTCTGTTGTCAAATGAGGAACACACTCTAGACAGTTTTTAACCTACACGACGGTAACGCAAACATTCTTTTTAGCGCTGTTAGTAGGACAGGGGGAAAATTTATTGTAAGGACATTCCAGCGCTTGAACATGGCTGCAGTCAATCAAATAATGTCCTCTGTATGACATCCACTCTGAAAGTCTGGCTGCATACACCAACCTCTTAGTAATTAACCAACTTGATGCACAAAATCTTCCTTTATAATAAATTTATTAAATGCTTCTACATGTTTCGAGTACTGTTGTGCTCATCATCAGGAGGTGTATATTGTATTATACAGCATCTGGTATCATCACACTCTGTAAGTGGCCGTCCGGTGCAAGGGACCATGTAGAGGCATTTAATAAATTTATTATAAAACAAGATTTTGTGCATCAAGTTGGTTAATTACTGCGATTACACTGAGATGCAGCACGGTCAGCAAAACATCAAAATATACCAACCTGTTATTGTTACACTGCTTATTTTTAAAGCTGTATTTATTAAGCGAACAAAACTTACATTCGTTCTTTTTCTTCCAGTGGGGCATTGGGTGTTATGAGTTCCGCCCGAAAATATTTATCATCCGCATTTAAGGGAATGTCTTGTCGGCCCCCCCCCCAGAAATCCTCGTTCCCTTCATTTCAGTTACAGTTAGCAGCGTATCTATGTTCGTCATTATTCAGTATACATATAACGTCCTTAAATGACGAACGCCATACGCGGAGAACCAAATCCCAATTGAATTCTACTAACAACTAAGCTGACAGCACCGTGCCTGCCCTTTGTTATGCAGATATGCTAAGTTCTGTCTTGTTCTTATGGGAATCAACACTGCTCATAGTCAGGTGAACACTAAATTAACAGAATTATGGGAATCTCCTATGTGTTCGAATTTTTTCGCAATTGGTTGATCATTCAGACAATACTAAATGGAACAGTCCACGGTCCACGTAGAGAATTAATTATACTCTACCAGTATGAACCCACATTGAAGCTACTCGACAAATTCCTCTGTGAACCGGCAAAATGCACTTTAATCATAATCCTGTTACTATTTTGGAAGTTACAGCCAGCTGACTAGCGAATGGAAAAAAGTGACGGCTTCCATACACGCAGTCACAGAAATGTAAAAAAGTGGAAACACCGACAGCAACACCTAGCCATGCAGAGGACATTATTAGCTATGAATTGGACATAAAACGCGAAAAAATTCTAATTACAGCTTTGTTTTAACAAGATTGAGAAACTCGCTGACGCAAAGAGATATCACTTGAAGTATGGAACTGATATAGTTTGATGCAGCCCATGCTGATTTTACGATAAAGACTAAAGACCAAACGGCAGATACTCCATCGACAATAATAACAGGAAACCTAATCTGTTTATATCCCTTATACAGCATCACTGAATCACACACGTGGCCAGAGCGGATATTCCTTACCGATACGGCAAAAAGTGGTGATTTATCACTTGAAGTTTTAAACTAATATAGTATGGCGCAGTCCCTTTCTGTTGTTACGATAAAGATTAAACGTCATACGGTAGATACTCCACGGAAAATAATAACTAGAAACCTAATCTGTTTATGTCCCTTATACAGCATCACTGAAACACACACCTGTGCCAAAGCGGAACTTCCTTGCCAATACGGCGGAAAGTGTTGATTTGATAACTCCCTTACTGTAATGTGGCATTTACCTCATTGAGGAAAGTCAAACGAGAAAGCTACGATTTACATTATGTATACTGGTTTGGTTTCTTTACCATTCCTTCAATTGGTACAATTTTCTTTAAGGAAAGACCCACAGCAATCGATTTATCACGTTCAAGTTCCTTGTTTTTTAAGTTTTTGCTTTGTTCTACCTGGTATATTGCGACTCGGAACGAACTGCGAGTCAAGTTGTATTTTAGACATAAAACGGTTCATCATTTGTGAGATCAAATGAATGCAGGACGAACATAAGGATGAAACGACAAGAACATGGTCCAAAGTCTGTTACCCGATCGAGGTTACAACCAAAGTTCAAAATGAGCAGACGGTCTAAAACAGCCATGCCGTCTTGTGCTTACACCCTTCTCGTTCGCTGTCTTCTGCCGGAGTTCCTCGAGTGCTCTTAATGTTTACATGAAATGTTTTAAATCACTAAAATCTGCACGAAAATCAGAATCACGAAATCACGTAAATAATCGTAACTGTACCATCCCATGGAGGCAGCGAGAGAGAGAAGTGTGGTTAGTGAGAAATAACTGAGAGAATGCTGGTCGAAAACACAAAAAGATGAATAACATTCGACAGCTCGGAACGGTTGAGGAAAAACGTGTTCTAGAAAAATTGTTGCTGAAATTTTGAAGTGGTCCAACGTATAACGCAAAACAGCAATAAAGTAATGAAACTTAAGCTACCAGAAAACAATAAAATTCTTTTCACCAGGTAAATAGTTACCAACTGTTCAACGAGTACATTAGCGCTAATAACATCCCACTCCACTTTGCTCTCCATGTTCATACTATGGTACAATGCAGCTTACACACTACTTGTGAAATCGCCCGTGTCATTTGCTGACCACGTTTCTATCCAGTTCGTGGACTGTCGCACTTCCTGGTACATTTCACGAAACGGTCAGGAATACGTCATCTTCTGACCATTTCCTGAAAAGTGTATGCACCTGTGTTCTGTGCATACTATGAATAAAACATTAGTTAGAACACGTAATTGTTATTCCCAAGAACGCGCAATGAATAGAACTAAGCATTTCAAGTATCAGGGAATTTTTCTGGAAGTAACTTTAGTTACATGTCTAGATTGCATAATAAATGCTGCAAAAACAGGGAAACAACAAGCAAAATTGTAATAAGATTTCTGTTTCTTCTGAGCGAGTTACTTGAAATTAATAATACCACACGAATTTTAAATACTTTAAATTCTTAAATAATTAAAGGATTCTTTTCACTGACCGTTGTTCTTGTAATGTGCCTGACTGCCGTCAAATGTTACGGAACACACCATGCTAGTTGCAGTCTTCATTCCAAATGGGGCCTTTACAAGGCTCCATTCTACAGCTTGATAGTAGCGTGTACTGACAAAATAAACAGGTACTTCATTCTGGGATACCTTTTTCTCTCTCCGAGCCACAAGTGAGCTCCTGAAGGTTAAAAAACTTTATTATCCAACAGATGAACAAATATATAATTCGTAAATGCAATTAGAATTATTATAAAATATTTAAATTTGCTCTAACATGTTTCGGATCACAAGGGATCCACCATCAGGGAGCTTTATACAGTGCTTGGTTAAAATTGCAGTAATGGTAATTTTACATATTTTGAAATATTTTATAATAATTCTAATTCTATCTACGAATTATATATTTCTGCATCTGTTGGATAATAAAGTGTTTTAATTGTCATTGATGCACGGTACAAATATGAAGACTCCTGAAGGTTGTTCTGCTGTGCTGAACAGACCCCTTATTTGGACAGTAAAGAGGTTATCCATTGATGATTACTATTTCAGGATATCAAGTTATTTATTAATTATTTTTTTAGAAAGTACCTGACTGTAGCACAAGCGTTGCCGTAAAATCCAGGACGATTTTTACCAATCAATGAGCAAAACTCCGAAATTTATTTATACTTACGTTTCTTAGTGAGCAGTTGAGGTTATTGCTGATAGCGCATTATAAATTTAAAATTTCTATATCCTAGAGTGTGAAAAGCTACTGCATCTAAATGTACTCTTTCACTGACTTTAAAGACAATGCAAGGCTTCTTAACGATATGAATAACACTTTCTTTTGTCCTAATTTCTCTGTAAACTTCTCGCACATTGCCATGTATTCTGCGATGTACCGTGAAATGTAATGGGAAGTGAAAAAATTGCATGCAGAATGTTTAATCGTGGAAGCTGTAACAATGAGTAGCTCAGCAGTCCCTGCAACTTACTTAACAAGAACAAGCTGCTCACACTTTGTTACCTTTGGTGTGTACGGAGAGATGGACTTTTACTTTCCACTTTACTTATTGAATATGACAACACATAGATATCGTGTTCGTATATAATACATAAATATTAAAGCAACGTAAACTAAAATGTCAAATAAGTTGCAAGCCAAGGGCAGCAAATTTACAATAAGAGAAAAGCTGTAAATATGTACCACAGCAAATGTTTAGTGTTTTAAGAAAATAAGCAGAGATAATGCGTATACACTAATATATTAATTAAAATGATAATAACACCTATCCTAGTAGTATCACACACAAACTGTAATAGCACAGGAATCGATATGTCTGTTCAGAGAGGGCGTCATGAATTTTAGAGTTTTGAATGCTGCCAATAACACGCAGTTCGCCATCCTTTTCCTTTACGTGAAGTGACTAAGATAGGTGCCAGTTCTCGGCACTTATCACGTGCAAGAAATACGGGAAAGCGAGGTCAGAATAAGAATATGAAGAAAATTATAAATATCGTATTATTTTACGCGGCTTACCAATCAGAATAATCTCAGTACCATACAGCTTACACAGCGCATTTATCCTCGAAGTTAAAATTTCTTCAAACTTATACATACGAGTATTTTAAAGGCTTTATTAGAATCTCTGACAAACGGCAATATGCAACAGCGCGGTTGCTATAAGTATATACCGTACGTAAATCCAACAGTCCGGGTAACACATTCGACATAGTCCCTAGAACAGTGTTTCTCAACCTTCGTGAGACCACGGACCGGTAATTTCTTTTTTTCATAAGACGAGGTACCGTTCCCAACTGATTTACTCGTCAGTACCTTTCCAATTTTTTTTTAAGTTCATACATTAAACTAACATAAGTGTTAATAATTAATTATGACATAATCATAAAGAGTATTAGTACAATTATGCGTGGGTGTGGCTTGTTGACAAATATAAAATTATATTTAAATTAGTTATCAAGTCCAGGAGAATCTCTCGCGGCCCGGTATAATTGATGCCCGGTAACGGGCCGCGGCCCTGCTGTTGAGAAACACTGTCCTAGACCAAAGACGGAATATCGAGAAATCGTGGCTCTATTCATCTGAAGGTGTAGGGGATTTCCTGTTCACCAAAGCCTCCACACCGGCTCTGGCCTCATATTCAATGGGTACCGGAAGCTCTATCCAACATAGTAAAGTTGCCGGGACATGAGGCTATCCACCGGCCTTCATATAAAGTTCAGGTTAAGAATTAGTGGAGCTTTATCTACTTCACCCTCCATACTTGTATGGCTTGCACAGAGACAGTTCTACATTTACGTAAATTCTTCGATGAAGTGAGCACACATTGACATCATTATAGGAAATATTTATGTTGTCTTAACTCACACAAAGACCGTCTCATCGCTTGTATTCCTTTCACAATTGAAGGCCATGAAGATGACTTCACAGTCTGTAGTGTGTATTGAGATGGTTGTTTATCGTTCGAGTCGGTTTTACCGAGATACGTAATATCATCTTTCCTCTGACCATGGTTATCAGCTAAATATAACCAATGACTACCATCCAACTCACCTTTCACTTCTTAGGTTTCTCGTTATTTTAGTGACGAAAAGTTTTATCTGAAAAGTCTTTGAGCTGAATAAGAATTGTTCAGTGCCAATCCTGGGAGAGGATCCACCGTCTTCATTAGCCCTAGTGTTTCTAAAGAATGATGAGCAATCCAGTGAGGAAAACCAAAAAAAGGGATATTTGTTGCGTATTGTAAAGAAAGTAATGACTTTAATTAATTACATGTAACATACAAGAATGCACCTATCAAACACCCCACTCTTTCACTCCCACCCATCTATGGCGCTACAGCCCCTTCTGGGCACTTGCCTCCCTCTGAAATCACCTCCATTTTCTCTGTCTTCTGCTCATCTCCTCCGTCCTCGTATTCCTAGGATCTGTGATGTGTCCTTCCGGACGACGTCTTCTCTTCTTCTTCTTCTTGTTTGGTCCACTGGTCTTTATCATGAAATTCCTCAAAAAAAACCTTTTTGGAATCCTTTCATCTTCCTTTTTGTAATATAACCCGCCCATCCTAGTCTTCTAATTTAATATAGATTACGATATTGTGTTCTTTGTTAAAATTATAATTTTCAATATTCCATCTAGGACGCCAGCGTCCTTGATCTTGCACTGGGCCATAAATTATTCTTAATATTAACCTTTTAAATGTACGTTTGTGTTAGGGTCCAGGTTACATTTCCATAACACAGCACTGTATTAATTAATGTTTTATACTATATTATTTTATTATTTATGTGGATTTGTTTAGATCTAAATGCAGCTTTCAGTGAAGAGTGGGCTTTATCAGCAGCTAAAATTCTACTTAAGGCGCTCGACAAATTTAAAATTATTGACCAAAACAGAAGGAAATTGAATAAATAATTGCTATTTTTTTAAAGTTCGTATTTTATTGAAGGGGCAGCCACTGTGATTACTCGCCCCAATCATCAAACAACCTGGCTATTCCACTGCAAGAAGGGAAAACATTTTTGGGAATTAGGCTGTGAGGAAGAATTTAGGATGGAACTGAGTCGAATTATAACATTAATGACATTTTAACAATGTTGAATGTTTGGAGCCCCTTTAAAACACTTATTGTTATAAATGTATATATTTCAATGCTATATTGTCATTCTTCCTCTTAAGCACTATGCCCTGAAGGGAAGAGGAGGTAAAGCTGTACACATTACGTCTTGAATCAAGCACTACTTCGAAATGAATTCTAAGCTTCGCTCTTGGGGTGTTATTCCCTTAAAAATAGAATTGATAACCTGCACTGGAAGCTCTGTGGACATAGATCTCTTCTGGACGCAGCGGTAAGCGCGGTTTAAGAGGCTCTGTGAGCATACCGACCGTCTATATGCAGTGGTATCTACAGTATATGACACTGCAGACCTAGGGCTGGTCTGGATGTTGTGATAAACGAATATTCTACTTCCTTCTTCAGAAATCGACCTTCCTTCATCTAGCCCGTAGCAAGTAATATCTCACAAGCGTATTTGCGAGCCTGGATAACGTAGTCGATATAGTTTTCAAGCAACGAACTACACAATCCGAGGTTCAAATTCTTTCAGGGAAACGGATTCTCCTCTCCAAAACGACCTGGTTATGAGTACCGCCTTGCGTCTTGTTCAGAAGTTACTGGGAATGTCTCCCCGGGCATAAAACGAATGGGGAATGAAGTTGACCACTCATCTCCACCTACGGCCGAAGTTCGAATGAGTGGAGCTATACCATCATTCCACCTATACGCCTTCATGTCGTGTAGAATAATAACTTTATTTTACCTGACGTCATAGCCTATATTTTTACAACGTATCTAAAAAGTAATCATTTTATGAAGCATCCCAGTTGGTACATCTGTCACAATGCATAATGATGTTTCAATCACACACAACTCAGTCTTCCACTGCACGGTATTTAGTTTCCACTTGCATTCATGTTCTTGTACTGTACAGTGGCCTGATGGTGTCCTATACTTAGGACCGACACAAGTTGCAATATAATAAACATTCGCAAAGAGTGAGTTGCGAGTGATTCAAAACAGCGTTAGACGTAAAAGCTATTCTTATAATAAAACCAATTAGATGCACCGATTTCTCAAATGTATTTTTGGAATGAAACTCTACGTGCTTTGGACAGTTCCTCTGTCCATCATCAGGAGTTCTTCACTGTCAGCTGTCAGCAAACCCTTATGACATATACCATTTTTGTGTGTACAGTGAAAAACTCCTGATGATGGACAGAGGAACTGTCCGAAACATGTAAAATTTCATTCCAAAAATAAATTTGAGAAATTAGTGCATCTAGTTGGTTTTATTATAAGAATTTATCATGATGCACGGTCACATGAACTTCCGATCGCACTATGACCCTGGGGTTGACTCAGCCTCTAACAGAAATGAGTACCAGGAGCATTTCCTGGGGGTAAAGGCGGCCGTTGCGTAAGGCTGACAACCTACCACCATCCTGTGCCGTTTTCACGAAATCTGGGAGCCTTAACTTCCTGGAAAACTGTAGGCCTGTCCAGGCCTCTAATGGGACTGCTTTGTACGGTCACATGAACGTCAAATACGTAAAAATTACTCAGCTGATTCAGATTTCATTTTCAGTGTGTCAAACCACTTCGACTGTCTTATTTCCTACTGGGCACTGAGCAGAAATTTGTGAAGTAATGTGAAATTCTTACTGCTAAGGGAGGCACTGATGTGATCAGGGGATCTGTGCCAATTAAGGTTGCGAGTTAATTGTACTTCTAGTAACATGAGAAGGAACTACATGGTGCTTCTATTCAGATTCTGGGAATATTATTGCCGTCATCACATGGCGTAAGAACTCTTTTCTTGAGTCAGTGAAGTGAAAGTTTCCACATACCGTAATTGGAACACACGAATAAAGTGCGCCAGCAGGTGACGACAGTGTGAGTTCAACCGGTGTGTCTTATCAGAAACACTTCCTCATCAGCACAGTATCTTAATATCTCTGTGCTGAACCGAACCCGATCCAAGACATGCGTTTGTAGTGCGAAGGATGAAGTAACAGGAGCGTGGAAAAAACTAAAGTTTACGATTTTCGTGCTGGCATCATGTTGGCCAAATTATGTACTAGAAGGTAGTGACTTATAGGATGTGTGGGGGAAATAACCAACCCATACAACTCTTATGCCGGAAAATCCGAGACGAAGAGACGGGTCCTTGTAAGATGCAGAAATAGGCGCGAGAATGATATAAATATGTATTTTAAAGAAGTATATTGTAGACTTTATTAGTTTGGATTAAAATAGGTTCCATTAACGGAATATATTGAACATGGTATTAAACGCTCTGACTTCAAAGTAACAGTTAAGCAATCTTCATGTTTGCACCGTGCATCAATGATAATTAAACACTTTATTATCCAAATAATGCACAATATATAATATGTAGATACAATTAAAATTATAAAATATTTAAAAGTGCTCCAACATAATTTGGATCACAGAGGATCCATCGTCAGGGAGACTTGTACAGTGCTTGGCTAAAAATTACAAGAATGATTCTATCGTGTCCGTTGACATTAAGGCGTTGTTCATGTCAACGGACACGATAGAATCATTCCTGTAATTTTTAGCAAAGTACTGTACAAGGCTCCGTGATGATGGATCCTCTGTGATCCGAAACATGTTGGAGCACTTTTAAATATTTTATAATTTTAATTGTATCTACATATTATATAATGTGTATTAGTTGGTTAATAAAGTGTTTAATTATAATTGATGCACAGTGTAAACATGAAGAAAGTTTATTTGTGTTTAAATATTTTATAATTTTATTTGTATCTACATATTATATATTGTGCATTAGTTGGTTAATAAAGTGTTTAATTAACAGTTAAGTATTTGTGTTGAACTTCTTACCCCAGGAACCGCCCAATGGAGCTGGTTAGTTAAGTAGCAGACGTGACAGTCTGTTTTGTACAAAATACAATATTACTCTGGAATTTGATAACCTCTGTAATTATTCATAAACCCCTCTTTTCTGCTGTAGGTGTAAGACTGCTGGTAATTTTGGTACGATCCTCTGAAAGACTGGTAGCGATGTATCGTAATACATAATACGTAATACTTTAAGACACCGCTACCTGCATAATGAGTCAGAAGGCAGCTGTGACATGTTACCTTGACTGTGACAGGTTGCACGCCGAACGACTACAGTTAGGTTCTCCGTACCGTAACCGAAAATTTCTGTCCAGTCAGCGCAGAATCTTAGCGAGTATCAGCTCTTGTCTCTAGTGTGTAATAAACCACGATTTATGTTATTAAATTCATCTAGTCTTTCGTTTTACAGTGTGTTACGCTTTACATCCAGTCCGTCTTTTGTAAAATGGTAGACAAGTATGCCGAGGAAGAACTTCACTGTTGTGGGATGTTACAGCCTATCGGTCCCTGCTGCAGGACAGATAGGCTGTCTCGAAGCGTCGGCAACTACCAGTCAACGCTGCGTAACGTGCCAGGAAAACTAGGACCTCTCTTACGCCGAGGCGGAAGCCTGAAATCCGTTTACGTCGAGGAAATTAATCCAACTCAATAATATTAACTGATAAATGGACTTATAGCGTCCTAAAGACACAAGAAAGTGTACTAGAGAATACACAATTAATGACCTTTTTTTGTAGATATCAATATACTTTCCAAATATGAAATAAAATTATTTTCTGACTCTCGATTTTGAGGTTCTCTTATAGACTTATATACAATACTACAGGATTAGTGATAATGACAAGAAAACTTTCCTTCTAAAACGTCTTTGAGCTAATTCGACATCTATGTTACATAACGCTGTGTTTACTGAATGGAGGTGTTGATTCTTAAAAACGGCGTAGTTTTTGAGTTCGCTGTAGTCCACGCATTCAACCAGAATTTTTCATTGTGGGGGGTGGGGCTGACACTGGAGCTGTATATAATTTGTGAATGTTTTTTAAAATCTGTGATATAAAATCATGTCTCATATATATACAGGGTGTCCCAGGAGGAAAAGACCTAACTTCGGGAGAGTGTTCCTTAGGTCAAACTATACCGATATAACCCAAAACACCTATATCCAAAGTTCAATGGTCACGGAGATATTGGCCAGAGAAGTTTGAAACTTTGACAGCTATTACTCACTTATTGATTACCAAATACAT
>Ga0136643_10013156_pt1 | contig 12365 bp, 13 predicted proteins | sample TergutLab28metaG_FD_96883 | JGI IMG/M metagenome (GOLD analysis project Ga0136643, IMG submission 96883) | Labiotermes labralis P1 segment gut microbial communities from Petit-Saut dam, French Guiana - Lab288 P1 (version 3) (version 3) | ecosystem: Host-associated > Arthropoda: Insects >...
ATGGCATAATGGACGTGTTTGAATTTTGGGAATATGAGGAGACGTGCTTTGACAAGGACACCAATACTGGATATCTGTTTTTACAGTACGTAAATATGTTTTTAAATTGAAACAGGAATCATCAGACAATCCATTCTGGGTTCAAAGTGAAGAAAAGAAGGACAGAAACATTGATGACTACCGGCGCCCAGAGAGAATTTATCTAGACAAGGCATCCATTTCGAAAAATGCGGAGCAACGATCTTTGGCTAAACTCAAATTGAACTCAATGTGGTCCAAATGGGCACAGAACCAAACCAAGACCCAGACAAATATTGTGGACTCAGAAAAAGAGTTTTAGGAGCTCTTGACATGTCCGGGTGCTGAGGTTGCAAACCTCATATTTCGGAACGAAGATGTGGCAAAGATCTCTTCAAAATATTCCGAGGACAACGTTGCCGCAGCGAAGAAAGTTAACGTGGCGGTTGCTGCCTACATGACGACTCAATGTCGTTTAAAATTATACGGGTATCGGAGGAAGATGTGGGAGTCTTTTTTGTTCTGTGATACAGACTCGGTCATCTTCATTCAGAAGAATAATTACCTCCGAAAATAAAAAAGAGGATTATCTTGGCGACCTCACAGATGATTTGGAGGAGTACCGCTCTGGCTCGTTTGTAGAAGAATTTGTGTCGGGTGGTTCTAAATATTATGCGTTTTCAGTATTTTGCCCCTCGACCGGAAAACGTGCAACAAAATGCAAAGTGAAGGGTATAACCTTGAACTATAAGAATTCAAAAGTTGTAAACTTCACCACCTTCAGGGATATGATACTAGAAAACGCCCCGCTGGAGCATGTACACAATCCGCGGAAGATCAAGCTGAAATATTGTGGTGAAGTTGTTTCAGAGCCGGAGACAAAGGAGTACACGATACCCTTTAAGAAGCGCCGGCTTATGGACAATTTTTGACTCCCTTCCACATGTATATTAGGTTATTTATTTATTTATTATATTTATTTATTGTTTTATTTATTTATCAGTAATAATTATAAATAGGGGCTTTTTACGCATTGAACTTCATTTTATAGTATGACTTTGAATCTGACATATCCATTCACGCTGATCATTTCAGGACCTAATAGTTGTGGGAAATATACTTTTTATACTATTGTTGAAGTGCAGGGACCAACTTTCTGACGTGTTTGAAAATACATCTTAGACGTAATAGACATATTTTCACGATGAGCCGACATGTTCGATTCGTATAAAATGTTAATTAACCGTGTTGACATGAACAATAAACGTACACGTGCACCAGAATTGTTTTATCTTTTGGCCCCTTCAGACGACAACAAAGTTCGTATCAAAATTTTCGACGCTACTCTTTTTATCACTCATGTCGAATTGAAGCCCCTTCTTGTACTAGCTCACGCTAATGCTTTAGCAATGAAGCACAAAGCACATTATCCTGTTACACATTCTCAGATTAAAACGTTAACAGCGATTTATGGGGTCCAGGATGTCTCTATTGAAAATGCATTCCCTGGAACAGTTCCCGAAAGGATTCTAATAGCATTCGTTAAAAACACACCATTCGTTGGTTCTGCCAGAACGAATCAATTCCACTTTCATCATTGTGATATGACAAATCTTGTGTTTTTCGTAAACGGAGTTCGGAATCTTTCAAACCAATCAAAATGGATTGCTATTCACCCTTTGGTGCTACCGTGGCTTACGAAATACTATTTTCAAGTACGGGTATTCATCACGACGACCGTGCTCACATGATTACACTTGAAAAGTTCACAAAGGGGTTCTACGTATTAGGCTTTTACCTGACACCAGATTGGGCGGCTGACGAAGAGCTTATAATTTTATCTCATAAAGGAAATACTCGTATAGGGACACGCATTAAAAACCGCTCCATGAACCTTTGACATCCATTTTGTATGCTGAATTCCCAGGACACATCTAAATTGACAACTTTACGAACGTTACAGTAGAATGAATACCTTTCACATTCATAAAGTTTTGACTAAACTTGTAAACTGTTTTGAAGTTGTGTATCAACTTGATCTTTTATAATCCACAATTATAAAGCCCTCGACAATTGTCATTAACCTTGATAAGCATTGAAAGCCCGTTTCGCAATAGGTGCTGTCTGTTTTTCCGACTCTGGATACGCCGAATATTTTGATTCGTACGGTCTACCACAATCCAATTTGAAACGATGGCATACCTGCAGCGTTACTCATTTTCTTGGGCATTTAACCGCCGCAGACTACAGTGTTTAACTTCGAATGGCTGCGAACATTACTGCTGCTTGTACGCACTCCACGTCATTCGTCAACATGTTTCTACCTGCTCGCTACACCTGCAACGATAAAATGGCAGTGCGCATGTTCCGCGCTCAGTTTCAATTATGTCATGATTGCGGCCGGTTGGAGGAGCAGCAGTAGTGCAAACTACAAATAAAATTAATGTACGTACACTCATATTTTAACGGGTGACAATGTCTCTCTTAGTGAGTGTGTTCACATACTTGGAAGGGCGAGATGGTGATACCATGGTCAAGGAGTTGGCGGCTGTCGACTTCCAGAGTAACAGGTTCTCGTCATATGTCTTTAAAAGACCGTACGGCTGGGAGGATATACCAATGTTTAACGTCTGGTGAAATGAAGATATTGACCAGGGGTGTAATTGGAATGATGGTGATGTACTACATTCAGAGTTGGAGACTCCGGTACATTGACAGGTATCATCCGCTGTTGCAATCTATTGCTTCTGGCCCCAGAAAACACAATTTTTCAGCGGAATTATTGAGCAAACCGCTACTGATATCTCTTAGCTAGGATGCTCTCACTCACCGACATATGTCTGCCAGCCATGAGCTGCACGTTTGCACGACACAACAACTCAAAACAAGTTTGTGCATTACAGACTGCCTATATATTAGCGCAGTGGCTCAATTTTCACATTCTTACTCTTCAATATGCAAGTATCCTCCTCGGAAGGTATTTCATTAATGTATTCCAGATGATTGTTTGGGGGTTACTTCGATGTACCTAACACCTCAACGAGCAACAAAAAAGAACGTTTCCATCTACCCCAATGATGATAACCTCAAACCGGACGTAAAGATTGGAACTCCTTCTGGTCACGCAGTGTTAAACGAGATTCAGTGCTTCATTCTGGTGACATTCAAAGGTGATATGCCAAAGAATGAAGTCCACAAACTTGGTGACTCACAACAGGTCCTGCCAGTGTACAGTGGAATGTATATCCGTATCACGAGTAATAACACACAAGTGAATCTAAGTAAAAAAGATTGGTCACAGCAGCTGGACTTGACAAGTGCTTGCATAGACAGAGAAGTGACGAAATACGGCAGATACCAAGAAGAACTTGCAGGGTGGCGCAATAAGTGTTTTGAATCAAATTTCTTTAGTACACCTACAGATATAAATGCCATTGATTTCAATACATTGTGGAATGAACTCAAGTATAAAAACACGTCTCTATCTGATGATAAATAATGCTTGTAAGTGTTGATAATTTAATAATAAAACTGTATTTGTAATGACCTACATTGTATACGTTTATGGCACTGAAAAAATTAAAAAATTCTACAACATTATATTATTGTAAATTTAAAAAAAATGTATTTATTTTCCTTATGCCTGAGTGAGGATCCTTTAAAAAAAGAGATGATTGCAGGAACAGGTTTCGAAGCTAGAATACTTCAATTATGATTCCGGAATATTACCGCTTGAGTTAATACAAAGTCATGTAAATTTTAATTTAAATTTAGCGCTTTGGCCGCAATATTGCAAAATGATGGAATTAAAAGTTTGGTTTAATTTAAACTTGCGCGCTGACAACCGTATTGGAAAGTGACAATTCAAATTTAATATTAGGTAAAACAATATTTTAAACTAGCGCGCTGGCAGCCAATTTGGAAAATGACAACTTTAAAGTTAGGTTTAATTTCAAAACGGCGCTCTTTCAAAATGACGGACTTAAGATAGAACAAATTTAAAAATGGCGCTCATTGAAATTGGTGGATTTGAAACTTGGTTTAGGGCTCATTCAAAATAATAGCCGGCGCCAAACTGCCTGCTGAAATAAGGTCACACGCTATCTTTGTTTACATATCCGAAGTTAATATTAGGATAGGCGACACACTGTCTGGGATAATTAGGTCATCCGCCATATTTGTTTACATACTACACCATTCATTCATATATCATAGGTGAAAGTTATACGCCATACTGTCTGCAAAATTAGGTAACCTGCGATTTTTGTTTATATACCGTGACCGACAAGACCAGTGTGTCCACCATATTTATTTACACACTACGTTATTTATATATATAACACAGGTTAAAGTTAGGTTAGGAACCACACTGTCTACCAAAAGCAGTTCAGCCACAATATTTGTTTACATACTATGTCATTTATTTACATACCAGAGGTTGAACTTAGGTTAAGCGCCACATTGTCTGCCCAAATTTGTTTACTTCATGTTACTGCCTGGAGAACGGTGGCCCGCCGTGTTTGTTTACATACTGCGTTTGACCAAGTTACTCTCTACCTTTGAGTCAAAGAGTGCAGAATCTTGTTGGATAGATTTTCCAGAACTTTTAGCAAAGAAAATTTCGACATACACACCAGCATTCCGAAACTTTCAGTTGACAATTTTCGTTGGTAAAGCAGATAACTTTGTAGAAATCGGTCGTTGTTTCGAAGAATTAGAAAAAGAGCTTCAAAAATTGCTTTCAAATAAATGATGAAATGTGACCATACTTTGATGAGTATGTCTGTATTAACTGTGGGTTAAAAAAAAAACATGATTTTGCTTGTATGCCAGAAAATATTGTCTGCATTAATTGCTGGTTCGAAATAGACCCAATCATAACTCCTAAAAGAGTGTCTTCTTATAGGAAAGAAAGGCCTAAACAAAACGACTTGAGAGCAATGAAAGAGCTAACAGATTTATGGTTAGACCCTGGTGTACTTTCAACCGCCTACGAAATGTGTTAAAAAGTCTTTGAAAACAAAATTTATCGGTCAAAAATGCAAACGGTGATACTGTGCTTGTGCATCTGTATGGCATACTGGAAACATATGGGAGTTTGGTACATACAATATTTATTTAATTATTTCGATATCAGCGAAAAGGAATATAAAGAAGGACCAAAATTTGTTTCGAAAATAAATTGGTTTTAATAGACGTATGCCTATTAAAAGCTATGTTCGAGGTTCTTGTAACAACTCTAGAACCTAAAACATTTTCGTTCCTCTGGAGGAACTGCTTGATAGTCCATGTCGTGCGCCTTAAAACAAGAGATGACCCAACAATCAAAACTGATGTTTTCTGAAGTTGTCCCTCCATTTATTACTAACAAACCAAGCTTTCCCGGAACTGCAAATTGAATTTCTTTCATTTAAAGTTATCGGTTTGTAATAAAAGATGGAATTAAATTTCGATAGCGCAAGTAACATCACGTCCTCAAAACACCCTCCTTCAAGGTTCATAATGAAGAAGCAAAACTGTGGAACTTTGATGAGTGTGTAGAGATTTGTGAACGGAAACTAGGTGGTATTCCTCACGATATTAAAACTGAAATGTTTGTCATCTCGGGAAATATTATTTATAATTCGCGAATGCTTATTCTTCAGCGTTCTTCTCTGTTAAAAGTAGAGGCTAAAAAAAAAGACGCATCATAAAAGTTTGGACCAGTAAAGAGAAGAAAGATGAGACGAACACGTGCGTGAGGAAGTACTTAAAATTTTTCGTGGATCAAGACAACAATCCGTTGCATAAAATTCCTGTGCAACTCACTGCGAGAGGCTACTTTGAATTAGAATTTGATCGCCAAATTTGCGAATTTAGATCTGCAATAACCAAGGCTTATAACGATAAAGCCACACGTACGAAAAAAATACGTACAGCGTGTGTGTGTTCGTGTCACACTTTCCAAAGCATGATGCGAAGGGAGGGGAGTAAACAGAAGAAAGCATTCATCACAAGGGGGTATGAAACCCTAATAAAGAAAACTGTTTGTCTCTTTGCGTAGTTTTAGAACTGTGTAAACGCAACCACTAGTATTGTGCTAAGAGCAAGGTAAAAATATACCGACGCAAATTTTTTGTAAAGAAATACAATCACCGGGCTTGTCGGTGCTGATAACGTGTCGCCAGTCCGCACAATTTGCATCTTGCACATCATCTTTTCATTCTAAACACCTGTGGAACTTTTAAAATTCTAAGCGCGTTCTGTCTTCTGCTTTTAAAATTTAAAGCGTAATGGAATGCCTTTTAACAACAGGAAACTCTTACAGCAAATTCTTAGCAGCAGCAAGTAAATGCCCGAGGCATGTTTCTCTACCTACGCGGGGGCAGACCTCCTACCTGCCAGCACTATTAATGTTGGTTAAGGTCGGTGAGTCATCAATCTCGCTTTGTGTATCTCGTAAAGCCGAACAGATTTCTACCTCCATGTTTGTGTACAATGCATTTCTATATAGTCGCCCATACAATATTTCAATGTATCGTGTTAAAATTCGTTTATATTGTGTTCATAGGGGCGTAACCTAAGGTAGCGTTAACATGAAAGTGCGTACTTATACACAATTTTATTCAGTGTATCCTGTATTGAAGGTTTTGATGCGTTTTAAGATTCCTAATGTAATTATTTGCGTAAATATATATTTGCTGTCGAACCACAGGCAGCTAGTCAATAAATAAAACAATAAGTGTAAACAAAAATTGTATTTTAAATAATAAATGTACATACCTGGATTTATTATCCTTACTACAATACCTCTTATTTCCTTTAGAACACAGATGTTTCGGGTAGTAAGATTCGAAACTAGAATCTTACAATTACTAGTCCGTCATATTAGCGCTCAGTCATACCTTTTCAATATTAAACATACAATAAAAAAGAGTTGAACTAGCGCTATGTTCAGTATTGATCTTAGAAATAACACACTAGTTTCCATAATGTAAAAAGGCAGACTTTTTGCGAGTTTCCATTATGTAAAAAGGCAGACTTTTAGCGCAAATTAAAACATATTAATATTTAAAAATGGCGCCCATTCAATGTGGCAGATTAATTTAATTGGGCGTCAGGCTCTCTATCCCTCCCCGACCGTCAAAGCCCCAACTTTCTGGCATAAAAGTAATTTGTATTTAATTAGATCATTCGAAATAATATACATTTTAGGTTATTTTGATATAAATTAGGTAAATTGCATATTAATCAAGGTCACTTGAATATCATAGGTTTATAATCATTGCCCTCGCCCGCCAAGTTCCTTTGCGTGTGACGTTACGACCGGGTAACCAAGGGTAACGTGACGTCACTTCCAGCGCTATGCTCGCATCCTATCTACTAGTGTTCCTATCGTAATATTTCTGTAAAATATTCCTACTGTACCATTTCTGTAGAGTATTCCTACAGTAACATTTCTGTAAAGTGTTACTAGCGTAATATTTCTATACAGATTTCCTACAGCAATATTTCGGTAAACTCTTCTATCCTAATATTTTAATAAAGTTTTCCTACTTAAGGCTGCCGATCCATGTTACAGGGGCGCATTTCTGTTCCTTAAACCGTCGCTCTCCGACGTCTCCAACGTCTACACCCTTCCGTTCAGTCGTGCTGTGTGGATCACATACCTCGTCACGAAGGCTGTCATGTGCTGCTCGCTGCACGTGGTTCAGAGAGCAGAACGACCTATTGGTGATGACTCAGCGCCAACTCGACCGCTGTCTGTCAGTGATTCCATGCTGACAGTAATCGGCCTCGTTTGCCAAGAAGGTTGGCCTTAATATTCCTCCATTATTTGTCAGGAAGTCTGCATTTTCCAAGTGCAAACACAAACTGATATTTGTGCAGAATTTGTGACCGCCTGTGGGAAAAACTGATATTATTTCTCTCAAAAAACATATATATCAGAAAACTGTTTCAGCCTGCCTGTGGTAGTTTTCTGCCAACTTTCGAGACAGTGAGAAGCTAACTGTTAGTTCTGTAGGCCTCTAGAATTTGCATGGATATCGTGTTTAAACAGGGTGCTCATTACGAAAGATAACCTAAGTCGTAAACGAATCCAAGCGGACAGACGGACAAACAGGCGCGACAAATCCTATAGTCACCTTATGTAATGCAGATAACCATCTTAAGACGCTTAACTAATGCATACAAATCATTCTGTTTCCGCATTTAATTTTAATCAATTCCTTGTTAATTTTCAAATAATTTCTTGCAGGTTGCACCCGCGACCCTCACTCTATATCATCCAGGATCATATTCTTCTCCCTGCTGCTGCTGTCCCTGTTCCTCTCTACGTCGTACTCCGCCATCATCGTTTCCCTGCTGCAGACAACCAGCACAGCAATCAACAGTCTCAGGGACCTGATGGACAGTCACTTTCCACTTAGTATGGCACAAGGTGCCAACCACATGAATTATGTCAATGTGAGTTTCATATTCATTAACGTAGCTACTGACAAGTGAATAACTAACTTGTGGCTTTTTAAAGTTAAGACCCATCCACCATATCTCATTACGAAGACGGGCAGTTTACTCATATCTTCTCAGTGAAGCGCGTTCGCTTAAGTTTCATTGTCATAGGAATATAATAATGTCACATACTCTAAGGACGTGACTGTAGCCATGGTTATCCAGCACGTACAGCGCATGCGCCCTCTTATATTGGTATCTGTGAAACGTAGAGCTCTGCAGAATTTTCCACGTCATCTAAAAAAATCTAATATTCCGCACGATTTGGGGGGAAACGTTAGTGAAATTTCCGTGTGTGTTTTGATCCTTCTATATTTGTCTGTAACGTTTTTCTTCCTAAAATGTATTAAGCAAAACATTACATAAACACACACAAAGAACTTAATGTAAATTATCCCATAATCTTTCAGATTTTACAGACTTGAAGTTTATCGACAGATTTTCGAAAAATACTCAAATATTAAATTTTAATTAAAGTACGTTCAGTGGGAGCCATGCGGAAATAAAGACGGACGGATTGATATGACGGGAGTAATGGCCGCTTTTCGCAATGTTACAAACGCGCCCCTGATTATCATAATTTGAACCTTAATAATTACCAGTGCTGTGTAGGTACAGATTGCAGTTGATGTCTCAATTTTCAACTTAATTTCTTTCAGTGTCTTTTCCTCATTTCAGCTGTTTTCAGCAAGCAAAACAATCGATTACACACGGCAGCATTTTTTGCATCCCGAAAGTACGGTTTTAGAATTCCGGCTCCTAGACCACTTATTGTGGAGTTTGCTAGATTATCTTCAGGGTCTCCCCCCTATAGTAGCCTTCCGATTTCAGCTACATCGCTGAGAGTTCGCTGCGATTCAGCAGTTAGGCCCCTGTTACATCTACACCTGCAGCAGGAAGGGTTATACATCAGGAACCCACTCACAAACATATTAGACACACTGCCACAACTGACACACGTGTCTCCAAGTCACGTAACCTCCAGTGGTTCGTCTTTCTCATCCTGCTAGTTTCATAGTGCCATTGCCACTCTGAGGCTGACTGCACATGTCAACTGCACGGGTGACGTCACCATGGAACAGTTTGCTCCTCACTTCTCTGAAGTTTTTGCCAAATTTCAGGGGGAAATTATTCGCTGCATTTCATGTAAATGAACTGGGTTCTGGTGCGTGCGGCATTGGTTTCTAACGACAGTGCCGGTCATGTGGGATAGATTGTGGCAGTTAGATAAATCAGAGTTCTCTTTGGGGGGAATGTTACCAGGTGGGGGCGAGTTTCAGGAACATTGGGGGAAGTGCAGGTGGACGGATGTGCAGAAAATGTGGTATGCGCATCTACCACACGGCGTAGAGGCACGGAAGGAAAGCGTCTTACAGTAAACAGTGGACTGACAAACGGAAGAATTTCAGGCAATATAATGCACTTCCGGTCTGTGGCAAAACAGTACACACCAGACCGTTTTGCACCTGTCGCCAGGCACATTACGAGGCGTGCCTGCAGCTCTCCTAGAGGTGTCTTGCTGAAGGCGAAAGACTATACGGTGGCTACACCGAGATTTGAAAAGACATCAGTGTTCGTATTATCGTAAGGATGAGGCGCTGTCCAGCATTGATTGTTGCAGTTGGAAGAGCAATAAGTATAAGATATTTTGAGTGTGTGTGTGTGGAGACTTAGCTATTCAACCTGCAGTACACATTCGCCATACTTTTATCTGTGGCTTGCCCGGATCTACGATAATTTTCCACATAATCTCACGAAAGTCACGATTTTTGGAAAAATATTCTTGAACACATAATGTAGGTTTTGATTTTCTCTACAATTTTATCTGAAATATTTCTTATTCTAACCATAATTAAGCACAAATTACCATAAACCCACACTGGTTTTCACATAAAGTACCCGTTATTCTTGGTCAGATTTTAATGAATATTGAATTACCTGGACAGATTTTCGAAAGAAAGTATCAAAATATCGAATTTGACAAAAATCCGTTCTGTGGACGCCGATCTGTTCCAATGCTGACGGATGGACGGACAGACACGACGAAGCTAATAGTTGTTTTTCACGATTCTTTGGAGGCACTTACATTTGATCTTCACCGGATACCAAATTGACACCGGCCTGCAGTATAACGCTGTACAGAACGGTACTGATTCTGGTCAACAAGCAAACAGCTTCGAAGTTCCTGTACATTTACTTTTGAAACGTGATTTGAACCGACCGAACAGCTGACACTCCAGCTGTCATCCAAACTTACAAATCAGTTACATGTTGAACGCAACTTGGAATCAGTATATTTTTATGCTGATAAAGGCCTGAAGGATTTCAAGGCGGTTCGCAAAATATTGGCCAATAATATGACTCAACAAACTTACTTATTTTCTTAATTATTTATTTATTCCATATTATTTTCCCATCTAGGCATGGGCCTTCCCAGTATTCTATTTCCCTAGTTGTTCCCAAAATCCTGTACACGCTTCTCCCCTCCCTCACACCCGCCACATGCCACGCCAAGCACATAAAGAATACAGAACTTGACAAATAGTTGTGTCAACGCTGTTAAATCTTCATATTGTCATATCGAACAACGGGTGCTGACCGTAAATAAATCTTAAGATTTCTATAGACTTGCTCCAGCAGCGTTGAGAGAAAACATGTGGGTTCCTCGCATTCGAAAGAGAAGGGAAATGTCTTGACCAGAAGTAGAGGAACCGAACTTTGACAATTCAATGGCTTTCCCCGTTTTGCAGTAAACAACTGACCCCGAAATAAAGGAACTGTACTACAAGCACCTGTTCACGCAACCTTACCACAAAGTCTTCACCACATCAGACGTCGGTGTGGACAGGGTGCGCAGAGGGCTGCACGCATTTCATGGTGACGAAGACGCATTCAAGGTCATCAGTGACACCTACGAAGAACACAAGAAGTGCCGACTGAAATTTATCCGTATGATTTCAACAGTTCATGCGGCTCTGTGTGTCAGGAAGGGCTCTCCTTACAAGGAGCATATCAGACAGCGGTAAGCCAATTGTCTATGTGCCAGTGTATCAGCAAACATGTGCACAATCTGACACTGTTTTGCTGTGGTAAGCCTCTAACCCGGACACATGGACGGGGTTAGAGATTAAGCATTTCCTACTGAAACTCTTTACCCCCTTACTGCCTGTAAATACAACACATCAACCGATAACACGGATGTTATAGACTGACGTGATGTATTTATATTTTATAAAACTTCGGAATGGAATGTATCACACTTACTGCTGGGCCGGGACCTTTCACTCACTCTGGTCATATCTTCTAAATCTTCCACTAGGAAAATAACTGAGCTGTTCAGTGTTGTGCAGCCACAACCATGGCTGTTATACTGGTCTACTGTATTTGTTCGAAGTTTTGGTGTACGAAGTGTGTAATAAGTATTTACGTTTATTCATCAGTGAAAAAGTTTTTTGTGTATCCCAAGGTACTTGTGGATAAAAAGGTTACGTTTTATGCACTCCACATTGGGTTATTAAATAAGCTGTTATTGTTACGTCAGTGTGTTACTTGCACCACTACCAGACTTCCAGAGGATTGGTGCACTGTATTTATGACATGTAGCATTTGATGTATAATGAATTGTGTATAACAGTGTGCATATTTTGAACGATATATTGAATAAAGTTAAGTTGTTTTCCCCTAACAAGCTATTAATATGTCGTTTGAAGGCACACCGCCAGGGTTTCTAATGTTGGGAGTCGGTTTAATGTTGACGGAGCTTAGGGCGGTGTGTTGTGTTGAGGGCACAACGTGACAGAAAGCTGTAACTGTGAGCGACAACAGTCTGCTGTTTGTGTTTGTAATGTGGAGCG
>Ga0136643_10013158_pt1 | contig 12364 bp, 4 predicted proteins | sample TergutLab28metaG_FD_96883 | JGI IMG/M metagenome (GOLD analysis project Ga0136643, IMG submission 96883) | Labiotermes labralis P1 segment gut microbial communities from Petit-Saut dam, French Guiana - Lab288 P1 (version 3) (version 3) | ecosystem: Host-associated > Arthropoda: Insects >...
AACAACAACAACAGACAAACTAAGCATGAGAGTAGGCAACATTGTTCGAGGTTACAGCAGGATAATTAATCACATACAGTAGCCATAAGGATCACTGTCTCACGGACGGAATAACGGATAAGTTAAAAAAACAAACAAATCAGACAAAGTAACAAAGTAACTAACATTGAGGTTTGAGGTATTCGTTGCTGTGACTGTCTTTCTGGGTTTTGACACGAAGCAGTCTTGTAGATGTTTAGCAGCCCTGCGAGGGAACTAGTTGTCTCTGTCATATATAGCCATAAATATGGAGATAGCTGGTGCCTTCCAAACATCGATAACCACCGCAAGACTCTGCGGTATCATAAACCAGACGACCACAACCTCAATTAATATGCTGGCTGATAAACTAAGAAGTTGTTTGACCGACGAACTCTTTGATTAACTAATTTTCAAATTGACTCACTCTTTCACCACTCATTCATCCACGCACTCATTCATTCACTCCCTCACTCACTCACTCACTCGTAGATTGACAGGGCAGTTGAATGAATAGGTCGGTAATTCACAGACTGACTGCCTGACTGGCCAAGTTATGATGTAATATACTTATTCATTCACAGACTGAGAGGAAAATGAACTAACGAATTCAGTAATTCAAACATTATTGCCTGGATGACTGAATAACTTGCTGACAGGCTGAATCACTAAAGAAATTAATGACTCATTGTCGAGTTCTATTATTAGCTGTACGCCCAGTTCACTGCGTCACTCAAACATGAAGAGCAAATCTGTCAGACCGACCGACGGAGCGTAAGAATAAAAACAGTACTACAGTACTTGGAGTTCTTCTTTCCAAAATTTATCGTTATTGATATTAAATAAGAACAATTATGTGAATGGGATAAAGAAATTTTCAATATGCATTTTCTTGGTTTTTTTGTGGCGCTGCGGCCCAACGCGGGCCATGGCCTCCTCATTCACGAGGTTTCTAGATCACAAACAACGACGCATCACAGTCGGTAGGACTCCTTTGGACGCGTGATCAGCTCGTCGCAGAGACCTCTACCTGACAAAACACAACACTCGTAGCAGACAGACATCCATGTCCCCGGTGGGATTCGAACCCACGATCTCAGCAGGCGAGCAGCCGTAGACCTACGCCTTGGACCGCGCGGGCGCTAGGACCGACTTCGTGGAATTAAACAGGCGAAATTAGACTTTTATGTGTTTTAATCTGTAGGTTTACAGTCGCAGAATGAGAAGAAATTAATTGTATAAATGTTGTGGATCATTTTCAGACATGTCGCTCAGGAAATGGGGTTTCCTAGTAATGTCTTGATCAGATACAGCTGCTGGGCTGAAAAATCGCCATTTCATTCGCGGTTGGGGCAGAAAAGTTCCTTGTCTGCACAGAGTTCATACCCCGGGTCATCAGAGTTTCCCGAACAATAATTATAAGGAGGTATTTCCCTGGAGGCAAACCGGCAGCAACAAAAGGCTGACCGCTTACCTCCAAATAGTTTCGAAGTCGAGAATATTGATATTCACATTTAGGTAATCGATCCCGTAGCAGTCAATATGGGGCATAATCTTGTTGCTGAAAGAGTGGCACTGGGACACGTTTGAGAGTAGTAGTTCGCACACCAACAAATGCATTATTTACTTACTAGGTTAAAAGTTTTAATGTACAGTAAAATACACAATAATAGCGCTCCTACATGTTTCGGTCTCTAATGACCATCATCAGGGAGCTTTATCTGTACCTGACTGAAGTCATATTTATGTTAAAACATTCGGTAAAATTATGTCGTTATATATGTTAGGTGATGTGACAGCATGTCTGTAGACATCACATATTATATATATATATATATATATATATATATATATATATATACATAAAACGACGTAATTTTACCGAGTGTTTAAACACAAATGTAACTTTAGTCAGGTACAGATAAAGCTCCCTGATGACGGCCATTGGAGACCGAAATATGTAGGAGCGATATTATTGTGTATTTTAATGTGAATTAAAACTTTTAACCAAGTTAATAAATAGTACATTTGTTGGTGTGTGAACTACGGAGAATTCAGAATGCACGGTGCAACGATGAAAAAAAGTTTGACAGTATTTTGGTTTTCCTATGTCAAGAACATTTCATCATTGACCCTTACTCATATCTCAATCATCTCTCCCTTCTATTTTCAGATCTTAGCTTTCGACAGCGTCGTTAAATAGCCCTTCTCCCGAACATTGATTATGTAGACGCAGCAAGTTGATGTGAAATATCGGTGTGAAAGGCACACTTCTTGGACAGTATTCAGAGTGAAATAAAACTGTCGACTGTCACGTCATTCAGCCATATTGCACCGTGTTAATCTGTTTTGAACATTATATGGAACACGAACAGTAGTAATTCCCGCTGAAAATCAAATGATATACCGACTCTGACGTTCAAATCTCGTTCTATGCGCGTCATATTTACGTGTCAGTTAATAATAAGTACCAGCGATATTTTTTTGCTTTGATCAAAATATCGAAATATCTTGTTTTAATTATCTATCCAATATATTTATTGACACGTCAAAAGATAGGAGGAATAAATATAAGAGCCAAGTGCTTTGCGCTTTACTAGACTGAATAACGTGGTCATATTCATGGTTTAGCCCTCCAATTTAACTGCGGTTATTGGATTGTCAATATTTATAGGTGATTATGTATGAAATTTCCAGTATGAGAAATGAAAATAATCACCGCTGTGTGTCCTTCACATGTGCGGACGGTGCAGTAGCGAACAGAGACCCGTCCGAACAGAGACGCACATCAGTGCAAGATGTCTTAGTTACTATTTGAGGTTAACGTGGCGGCGATTTGAATATCCAGGACCAACTGAAATACGCCGTCGTGTCGATTTGTATATAGACCCTGACGTTTCGGAGGAAATTTCTGCCTCCTTCTTCAAGTTGTAAACATACAAACAAAATGTTTATATTACTTGAACTCTGAGTATAGAGGGAGGAAGCTCCTCCGAAACATCGGTGAATATTTACGAGTCTACACAACGCTATGTTACAGAAGGCATAAGTTAAATTTTCAAAATTTCGGCCCTTAATAAGTATTGTTCTATATTTTTATCACTTTGATTTTGTTATAGCTATGTTGTGGGGTCTGTTTCTGTGTGGAACGTAAATGTAATTTAAAATGATTTTTTTTTGTTTGCACTGAACTTACGGGATAGTGTAATTGACTGACCGACTGACTGACTGACCGAACGACCAACTAATTCTATGCCGAAGTGCCTTTTTTAAAATTAATTCGTAATCTTTGACTAAATAAGAAATTCACCACCGATCGTGGAACTTGAAAGTTCATTACCGTGTTCAAAGAGTCCACAACTTTTATCTTTTCTGAAGGTAATTAGGCCTACAACCTTCCATCTTGTTTATTTAAGATCCATTTTAATATTATGCCATTTACGCATACATTTTCGAAGCCGCCTAATTCTTTTATGTTTTTCTGCCGAAACCCTACACGACAGCGCCCCGTGCTTACCTCATCCCCGTTTATTTCATTACCCTGATAATTTGGATAGGAGTAAAAAATCTAAAATCTCTTCATTATTCAGTCATTTTTACATAACCCCCCCATTAATTCGTCCCTTCTTACGCCCCGATATTCTCCTCAACAACGTCTGTTCTCAGACACTCTCATTTAATATAAGTGATTCACAAAGCGAACAGTAAATTAGTGGCCTCCGGTTGGTTCATATTTACTTTGGCTTTTGTATATCGTACACGAATTTGGACATGTAGTGGAAACGCCAGTTTCAAGGACAGTTTTGCTTACAAAATGGATAAAAGGTTGCTGGAAATAAGGGCATTGTAATTGGAAAAGATGCCAAATAATTTGTACTTAACCTCTTCTCTTCAGACGAGCTTTATGAAACTCGTTTGCCCTTTAATGCTTCTGAAGCTGTTGTGTCAAAATCATGGCCGATATGCAGGATTGTATTTCATTTATAAAGCCTTCCACCGCCATATGTGGACGCAGCTGGAATTAAATCTTTTCTTTGGAGATTTTATTTTAATCAAAACACAACACATTTCAATTAATTTCTATACTAATAGACACAAGAGAAAGTCTACATTATGCACTTCGTCAAATATCAAAAATAGGATTTTATAATGAACTTCACTTTGAGTGACTGTGCTACTAACTACTAAAATAGATGCGATGTTCTGTTAAACCCTTATAACAGCTTTACGGAACAGTTTTTGTTATGTGTACGGAAATACACGTTCCTATTTGACCACGGATCGGTCTGCAGTCGGCGATCCATATTTACAGACCTGACAGCTAAAGTGTAAACTGAGAGAGAGTGCGCAATAGCGTATTGATGGAAACGTCAGGTTAGGCGCGTTCGCAAAGTTACGAGGAGTGACTTATTACCTCTTTCATATCTGCCCGCCTGTCCCACCGTCCGTCCTCTACTGGACGGATCTTAGGTGAAATTTGATATCGACGACTCTTATTAAAAATCTGTTGAGAAAATTCAAGTGTGTTTGAAATAAGACAAATATTTCGTACACTCTACAAGAAGACATAAACACGTTTATGCTAACATTTCGCTAAAATCTTCCTGGATGCAGAAATTTTCGGGTAAATACTGTCGAGAAAGTCAATGCACTTTTTTCACGTTGAGTAAATTTTTGTTATGAAAATAGCTCATTTTCTAGGTAATTACAAAAATGCAGCAATGGCAGGCAGACCACATATTATTCTTTCCTAACCTCCCTTCAATACAGAATCCTGCAGATTAATTTTTCATATCCCACAGAACCCCTAGCTATGAAAACCTTTACATGCCAGAACAGTTCATAGCGGGGAAGGCAATTCAATCAGTGCTAAATTTTGTTCACGAAAATTCACTTGTAAAGACCTCGTGTATATCATTTTTCAATATAAGGGAAAATTAAGATTAAATTGGTTTCTACCGTTGTGATGATAATAAAGACGAAGAAAATGCCGTCTACACAACTCAATAATGAAAAAATTGAAATTTTTTCTTGTCTTTCGAGGGACGTGGAATTTTTCCATATATTTCATAATATTTATTTATTCCACATTTTCTCGCGGAACCCTGTTTGGGAAGAGCTGCCGTCAATGACCGAAATCTCTACTGCAGCTATACTTTCTTATAATCACATAATTATACCGCAGCTTGAAATTTGTTGTGATGTGATGCAACAATCGTGAGGTAGACTTGGGTGTCGTGACGTCAGCTTCCCCTATAGTTATCGATTTTTTTGAAAGAATTTACTACTTCCATTTAGGCTGATAGAAATATTATTAATATGTGTACGTGATTTAAGAAAATAAGAATATTGCGTTTAAAACTTGGTAGTGTAATTTACATATATTTATTTCATGCCTATTGATATTCACAGTGAAAAGTGTAACATTTAGTTCAACATTAATTTGTAAGCTTCGTTAATTCGATATTTTCATAAAATAACATTTTATGACTCACAATGTGGGACAAGTAGTTTCAGTTTTAAATGATGCTTCAGGGTAGGTTTTACTTTCTGATGCTGGCTCGTTGTCTTCTGGAATAACTAATTGTCCTGTAAAATAACTGGTTGAAATGTTGAAAGGTTCCTAATTTTATTCTCTCCTGGTTACAAAGTTCCAAAAAGGCCGCGATGCTACTTTAAGCTCAAATTCCCTATGCTGTGGAAACTGAACTTTTTTCAAAATGAGAACGTGTCGACAATTGGTTTTTGTTGGGAAACAGGGTGCTGGTAAATGTGCAGAAGTGCGGTTACCATGACAACACCTCACAATACCACACCGTTCCGCGTCTGTACTCTTCGCTTGTGTACCGCAACGTCATGCTTAACTTACATGTATAACTTACATCTTCTTTCCCCGGATACCCTCCTACACACATTTCCAACATTAAGACATGGATTACTTGTTGTCTAATTTTAGCAGTGCTCTAATAAGTGGACCACTTCCTCACAATTTCAGACAGTTGTGTATGCTTTTTCATAAGTGGAAGTTTAATTTACGAGAGACACACAAAACCTGACATCGAGTTTGTTTTTCTAAATTGAACACAGATCTCACAACAAAGTAATTAATTATTCATTATGAGATCTTTATCCTGAAAAACTGCTTTCGAATAAAAAATAAATAAGACTGAAATCAACTTGGGAGCATCAAAGACAACTATAACGGTTTACTGACCTCAGCCTACTAAACAAGAAAAAAGCTGTGACCTTGACTGTGGTGGCACAAGGGGAAGTCACACTTGTGACGTGTAAGAATGTAACCAATGTAGTCCAGTTCAAAATACATATGGCTGAATTGCGATCGTGTATTGTGGGTGCGAATGAACTCTTTATTATTTTATGCTGTGCTCTAAATTGTGAGAGCTATTCGTAATATTGGTTTTAGGGTTGTTATGAACTCAGAACCTAACAAATGGCGTCCAGTGAGAAGTCATAGATTCATTGAAGGAGACCTCTGATTTTACAGGTCCCTTATGTCTTCGCCGCAAACTTATCCCGTAGATAAGGGTCCGTACCCATGCTGCCAAGGTTAAAAACTTTCCCGTCAGACACGGCCAGTACGTACGTCCTTAAGTTTTAAATATGTCATCATTCTCCTTTTACGATTGTGTAACGCTGTTAGTCTTGGAATTGTGGACACAAGTGGACGGCTTAATCTTGTGCAGGATGGATGGATTAATATAGTTGATCGGTGGAATACTATTGACGGGGTTAGCAACAGTGCTGGGAGGAAACTTCCAGTGCTACTTTCTCCGCCATAAATCCGAAACTGATTTCAGTGAGAGTGACTCCGAACGGGAGGAGGCTATGGCATAGAATAGGTCGAACTCTAACTCATACATCAATTTATATTTACTAACCCATCTAACTCAGGGATATACCTTCGCTTACTAAATTCAGACACTAAAAACTAACTTCCAAGTGGAATAATCTGCGTATTTGCTCCTTCTGCGCGGATCTACATACCCACAGTTGCGGAAGCCATTAACGAGTCGTCACATTCCATGACTGGAAACTTAATTTGGAGTAAAATTTTTAAATTAAACATTAGTGTGTATTACGTAATTATATACAAAACGTACACACAGTAACTTGATGAAATTCATCCTCTTGTGATATGGAAAATTTTTAATGAATCTTTAAATGTTTTATTCAATATATGTTTATTCAAAGAAGTAGCTACATATTTCAGTCACAATTGACCACCATCGGTCTATCGTACATTATGTAAAAGAAAGTGTAAATAATATTATACAATTTCATAATTCTAATTTTACCCAAATTTTACGAAACGTCTGCCGACTGTCAGGTCATCAGACGTTTCTTAAGCAGTGAACACACTGATACCATAAAAATAAATTTATCTTCAAAACATTAATCAAGAACTCTCAATATCAAGTAGCAAAACCACCTGATAGTTCAAACCGACAGATGAATGGATGTTATATAAGGGAAACATAAAAAGACAACCAAGGCAAACCTCAGTGTTACCAGTTCCCCTAAATTAGGCGTTTTCTGGATCAGTTAGTGTTTTTATTGTTCTGCATTGAAATAGTATTTTGCCCGTTCCCTGATGATGCTTCGGTTGGTATTAAAGGAAAAGTCTTGGATTTCTGGTCTTTATCCTTTCCCTTCAAATGTATTCATATAATTTGCACATTTATCCTCTTCTGATACTATCCTGCTGTCGCTTGAAATGTCTAGGGTTAATTCCAGTAAGGAAGAATAGAATTTCTTTGGATTAGAGTAGGCTATGTACCGAAATTTACTTCGTAGTAGAAATAATTGTTTTCTGAATGAGATATGAGGTTATGCATCGGTGAGTGCCAACATTATGATCTTAACGAAATGTATAAACACAACTTGTCATTCAGTAACACAACCCTTTATTTTATATACAATAAAAATAGTGTATTGTCAGGGCGACATGTTTCGACCTTTATTACGTCATCTTCAGGTCATCTGACAAAACAGATCCAAGAATTATTTATATTTCAATGCGTTGTGTTATCCCAAATGCTTACAGATTGTGTTTTATGATTGTAAAATACATAAGTTTGTGTATGTTCTAATCTGCGTGACGGTCTTAGACCGTCACGCAGATTAGAACATATATACAAACTTGTGTATTTTACAATCATATAACACACACAATATCTAAGCATTTAGGATACCAAAATGCATTGAAATATAAATTGCTCTTGGATATGTTTTCTCAGAGGACCTGAAAATGACCTAATAAAGGTCGAAACATATCGCCCTGACAATACATTATTTTTATTGTACATAAAATAAAGGGTTGTGTTATTGACTGACAAGTTGCATTTGTATGTTATAACACTTCGGGATGGAAAACATTAAATTTTACGAAATGTGACACTATGTAATTTGTTACTAATGCACCTGTGTTTAGAGGAACCTAATGCTTCATATTCAGAGTAGGTGAACTGGCCGAAGTATTTTTCAGGAACTTTGTTATTTGTTCAGCAAACTACACTTCTTCCCATGTCAAATATAGTAAACGTAGGAGAGTTTCAAGGTATTAATGACATCATACATTGTTTTGAAGGAAGGAAGCCTATGACTCCACTTACTGATATGACTCATTTGTGTTCCTGTACTTCGCTAATGGGGTAAAACTTCGCCCATTTCCAGTTGTTCATGAAATAGTAATTAGTAACCTGGGTATCACGCGTGATCAGCATTGAGCCGGCACTGATTTTGTCTGCTGTGGTAAAGTCTACGTCCCTTATATACAAATCGGGACCGGTTCGGCCTCTGTTTACCTGATATGCTTCCTATAGATAGCCGCGGTAACAACACTGCATATGTACAGAACTGACCTATACTTCATTTCTTCTTGATTATTTTATGTCGCGCTTTCTATTTATTGTTTTTTTATCTGGCACACTTGTTTTTCTCTGGAGGAATACGTGTATTTTAATTTAACTGCAATGGAATATGCGCGCGCTTTTCAGTTCCAACTTCTCAAGGTACAGTTGACAGTTTTTCAAGAAGCACGGTATGAACATTTTACCATTGGAATCCGCCTCAGAACCTAAGTTTTAATTCCCTGCAATCCGTACTGACGTCGTTTTCTACAGAACTCTTGAGGTGGAGAAACATTTTTACCACTTACTATGTAATCCTGAAATTATGTATGTCAATAGAGCTTAGAAAAATATGAAGCTTTCTCGAAATATATGATTTCTGTAATGTACTATAACAAATCGTTCTCACGTGAAAATTTTGTTATTTTAGTCTGTTGGAAATGACAAACTATTTAATTAGTAATCTGAAATATGAAAGGAAGATATATTTTAAAGTTTTGTACATATGATTTGTGATTATTGTTCATAATTATTTGGAAATTATTAAAAATAAGAAATCTGGCGACAATGAAGATATTTGAATTTATATTTGTCACGTAAAATGGCCAGTCGAACCCGGTTATAAAAACACCGATTTATGCGACACTTCCTCAATAGCGTCATATACACGTAATTTGTGGTTGCCAATTAATTCCTTACCGTTAGAACGTAACAGTAATCCTCGTTTATAACAACACTCGTTTATAAAGGTATAAAATATTCCGACCCTTTCGTGACGTTATAACCGAGTTCGACTGTACTTGTATGACAAATTCTTCACGAAAATAAAATTGTGAACATATATAAAATGCCGTGGTAGATCTACAGGAACATTCAATTCTCCCGCGATATGACTGTGTCCTACAGGAACATTCAGTTCTCAAGGGATATGAATGTGTCCTACAAGACTCGACTTTTCATAAGCACCACTGTGAGCAATTCGGAAGGCACTCAGGAATAAGCATGTTGAGGTAGATATCTATGGACGGAAGGAGTAGAAATTGTGAACTGTGTTTGGAACTTCCGGGACTGGTTTGGACTTCCTCCAATTCTTCCTGATCTTTTTTATAATTTGATTTATTTCTCTTCCTATTTTATTTGTTTCCTTTTTTAACTTCCTGTTCTCGCTTGCATTTATTCTGTATTTGTTTACTGTCGTTGTTTGCACTTCTGTTTCGCCTTCTGGTGGATCTCAGCTTCATATCTCACTCGGATACCGGGCATGCTGATTGTGATTTCAGTATTCTTGTCAATTTCTGCATGCAGTATTGAGTACACCAAGGTCATTTTCAGGCGCGTTTGCATTATACCCTTTTTACTTTAACGCCTCTTACCAATTTACACCATTTCTTAATTTGCGCTCTGTAATTCTTGGTTTAATGTTTTTTGGCTGCTTCCTATTAGACTAATTCCTTGTTTGTGGCGTGAATGTAATTTTCTATTGAAACTTTTTGATTTAGGCCAACTTTTTCAGGAACACAACTAGACCGTAAAACAAGGTCTTGGTGTGCAGTACTCAGATTAAACTTTTAGTGACGCTGTGCGTCCAGTTCCAACGACGGCCGAGGATAGAGTGGTCGTAAATTGGTAGCACCCTTAAATCCATTCAGGACAGTACATGCACCGGGTCGGCAGCATTTGGTCAAATATCCGGACAGTACACCGTGGCAATTGCGAATGGTTCGTAATATGGTGATTTTTTAAGGTAGGGATTTGTTAGCAAATAGCCCAAACCCAGTTAGGAGGAACACTTCTTGTCAGCTGTCCGCGACTGCTTATTCATATATTCTTATCACACATTCTGCATTCGTCAAATACTGGAGAAAAAATATGAATATAATTAGGCAGTGCATCAGCTATATATAGACTTCAAGAAAGCCTATAATTCAGTTTGGGGGAGGTCTGTATAATATTCTCGTTGAGTTTGATAACCCGATGAATCTAGTACGGCTGATAAAAATGTGTCTAAATGACACCTGTAACACAGTTCGTTTAGGCAAACATTTGTCTGATATGTTTGCTATTAAGATTAGTTTAAAACAACGAGACGCTTTTTCGCCATTACTTTTCAGCTTTGCTTAGGAGTATGCCATTACGATGGATCAGGTAAATCAGGAGGGTTTATAGTTTATGTAGAGGATGTTGGTATGTTTAGCGAAAGTGTACATACTACAAAGAAAGACACAAGTTTTAGTAGTCGCCAGAGAGATCTATGAATATGCGTGATTCGATATAGGAATGCAGGTCAAAAGCACCGTATAAATATTGGTAATAAATCCTTTGAAGGTTTGGAGCAGTTCAAGTATATGGGAACAGCATTAACATATCAAAATTCCATTCAGAAAAAAATAAGGGAAAATTTAATTCAGGGAATGCTCACTATCATTCGGTGCAGAATCTTTTGTCTTCCAATTTGCTATCCAAAAATATGAAGACTAAGCTATACAGACCTTTAATTTTGCCTGTTGTTCTGTGTGGGTGTAAAACGTGGTGTTTACATTGAGGGAGGAACGTAGGCCGAGGATGTCTGAGAGTAGGGTGTTGAGGAGATTATTTGTTCCTAACAGGCAGGAGGTAGCAGGAGATTGGAGAAGACTACATTACGAGAAGCTTAATAATCTGTAGTCCTCGCCACCTATTATTATCGTGATCAAGTCAAGAAGGATAAGATGGGCGGGGGATGTAGAAGGGATGGGGAGAGGTACATGTATGGTTTTCATGGGGAAACTTGAGGGAAGAGTGTACTTTAAAGAACCAGGCGTAGACGGGAGGACAATACTAAAATGGATCTTCAAGAAATTGAATGGGGGTATGGATTGGGTTGAATTGCGAATATAGTAAGGAACTGTCGGTTTCCATAAAATGCGCCGAATTTCTTGACTAGCAAGGATCTTTTTAGGTTTTCAAGAAAAACTCTGCTGTATGGAGTTAGGTAGGTAGTTAGCAGTACACGGAATTCGGCGTTGAAGGTTTAATACAGCACCTCTTCTTTCCGCATTGCATTCAGTCCATTAGTATTTACCCCTTTCAATATACTATTTTCCTTGAGATATTGAAGCCATCGTTATGTGAACAAAGAACTTATTTCATGTCTGTGAAATATGCATAGTTGTAAGGTTAATATAAAGGTTGACTTTTGAGAATTCTTGGACTGGTTTTAAGTGACTCTGGATCGTATATATAACGTATAACGTGTATGATTATACGCCATATCAAACTCTTCGTTTTTTATGAATTGAGTAACTTTTTGATCGCGAAGTTCATCTCAATTTACAATTCGAATATTAAGTTTCTGGAGCAAAGACAACACAGCGGTAGCGGTTAGTGCTGTTGGGGGGGGGGGGGGAAAAGGGCCTTCCTTTTCCGGTCGGAAACCCCAAAGGTTAAGGAAAGGTGGTGGGGAAACCCAAGGTGTTTAAAATGTAAAGATGGTTTGG
>Ga0136643_10013164_pt1 | contig 12363 bp, 10 predicted proteins | sample TergutLab28metaG_FD_96883 | JGI IMG/M metagenome (GOLD analysis project Ga0136643, IMG submission 96883) | Labiotermes labralis P1 segment gut microbial communities from Petit-Saut dam, French Guiana - Lab288 P1 (version 3) (version 3) | ecosystem: Host-associated > Arthropoda: Insects >...
AAAAAGGGGGGGGGGGGGTCACTTTAACTAAAGTTGTGTGACTGATTCCCATGTGAATACTGTTAATGGAAACATGTCTACCAAATAAAATTTCTCATTCATTGACCATGACAGTGGAAGGTACAGTGGCTCATTCTAGCACAGGAAATAGCATTTGCATGGGTAGTCCCTCGTGCCAGTGGGAGATACCCTGTTCACAAGTTCTTGTACCAATTATTAAAAAAAAGAGTTATTGTTGGGGTAATAATCTAGAAACATGATAAATCACAACTCAGTTGCCACTGTCACAAATATAAAATACTTTTATTCTGTATTGTGATCATCGTATACAATAATGATTGGAACTTCGTGCTGGAGGACAGAAAATAGAAGATATTTTCTATCCCAAGACAAGATGTGAATGTATGTGGAGTTACCCGCCACAGGGGGTGTTTGTAACACAGCTGTTTGGAAGGCATGAAATTAAATTTCATAATAAAACTGGGTTTACATTAAACTACAATAAATACACTACAGGAACTTTAATAAAGACAATTTTAATGTCAGAAGCTATCTGTTGATTTATTCTTCAATGACTGCTTTACATAAATATTAACCCATACCGTTCACTGCATGTTTGATGAATTATCTCATTTTTGAAGTTGCTTGATTATGTTGCACCTAACCGGATTTTCTGGCCTTTCAGTGCCAATTTTGGTATTTTCTGCTCCACGCCTGGCATTGCTGTAGGTCGAGCAGTTCATAGAAAAGTTGCTGCTCGAATGCTGTTTACTGGACTTCCTCTCACAGCTCATGAGGCTTTGGAGGCAGGTCTGGTCAGTAAAGTTGTCACACAAGAAACTTTAGGTATGGAAACATAATATAACAGAACAAACTATGTGTTTTCATGTATTTATGTTGCTTTTGTTGTTGAGATAACTGTGTGATGATAATGATTTGAATATATCCATCAGTTCCTTCTAGATAAATAATGTATTGGTAAATGTAAGAGATAAGTAATAATACATTTGCCATTAGTATGTGACAAACTCTCACATAGCCATATGAAAGACAAGCAAATGTATTAGAGAAAGATTCCTTCACGATTTCATTAACATTAGTACTTTTCAATAATAAGCCAATGAAATAAATAACAGACCATACAATTATCTGTCTGTCTGTGCATCCATTCATCCTCACCAACTACCATAATTACCCATCTATAGGATGAACATTTTTTCACATCATCTGAGAAAAGGGGATATCACTACAGAGACACAGATATTTTTCTCAAACATTAAGATATCTGACATGCACGGTCATCTCCTACTCAGGTAAATACAGTGATTAAAGTTGAACACTTCACCTGGTTTTGTTGCTTTTGCCTACTTCCACAGAGATTTCAAGATACATGCCCCAAATTTGTCACAGAACTTCCAATTCGGTATGAACATGAGATGTCCTATAGCTGTCAAATTAAGTTAGGAACTGACCAACTAATGTAACTTACTTCCAGGTTAACTGCATTCCTTAGCCAAAAGTGTTCAGTAGGTGCTGCACTGTTCAAGTAATTTCTTTTCATGGCACATGCATATTTATTCCTCACCACTAAGACCTAACAATGAATTGCATCCTGAGTCATTTCTGTCCATATCCACGTGACCTGTGGTGGTTTAGTAAACAGAAATAGATGTATATTCCTACTGTTTGAGGGTCTATGGTTTTCAATGTTAAGATTCACATATATCTATATATAAACACAATTTTTTACATTGAGTACCTCCAAACCCTAGCATTAAATGATGCTTATGTTGCTCTTCTATTTCATATTCAAATGATCATGTTGTTGCTTACAATTATAGGAAATGTGTGGCATCAGGACAGCTTCCAGTACTACCATACTGTATTTGAGAGAATATGAATCACTTACCTGTTAAAAAATGTACTGGAGTGATATACATATGTACAAATTTTTTCTTGTATAATAAGAACAACATGGTAATGACTGTTGTTAATTAGAACAACATTTTAACATTTTTCAAAATGCTACTGCTTTCTTCCTCAGGTGTTCATCCGAGGAAGAAAGCAGGAGCTTTCAAACTGTCATGTATATATAGTTTGGTTGTACGTGTTTCTAAGGCAATGGGAAATGTCCTTTTACTCACTAGTGATGTGTTACATTTTCTCAGCATACTCCAGATTTTCAGTCTTTGAACTATGTTATTTATATTTCAGACTAAAAATTTACAAAATAGCCTGTTTCAAAATTTTTTGTAATGTTTTCCAGATGAAGAGGTGCAGAAAGTTGTGGATGCTATCAGTCACAAGAGTCGCTCAGTACTGGAACTGGGAAAGAAGTTCTTGTATGAACAATTGGAGATGGATATCAAAACAGCTTATAGGTTTGTACATCCTGATTGTACTGCTCATTATTACACTTCTAACATAACGCCATTAATAGAGATTCATGTTAAAATTTGCTATGATAACTATGCTATATATTATAATAATTCTGGCCTTCTCTAAACAAAATTTCAATTCAACAAGTTTAATAACTAAACTGAAAATATAATTTGGTTTGTGGTAGCAGTCTGACTTGCTTGACAAGGTATGATGGTATTCATCAGTGCCAATGTATCCCCTTTCCCCAGCAGTCTGTGTCTTGTACAGTGTTATGGATATTTATATATAGTGTTTTTATACAATCTTTGTACAAAAGTGCACAAAATAAACATACAGATCTCAGTAAATAAAAGTATTAAAAATCTGTAATACAGTTTTAATATGATTCTGTTTTGTGTATAGATCCAGAAATTTTTGCAGATATAATAAGCAGTTCACTCATTTTTGTTCTATTCTGAAATTTTTGTTCAATATATTGGTTTCCTGTTCACATACCAGTTGTCACCTTGATCTCTGAATGTTGCCATTAATTCTGATACAGTTATGCTAATCACTCTGCTGAAGTGAGGCTCTTATTGACATAAAATGATGAAATACACTATAGACAAATACCTCAGCTCCATATTCTGACATTGACTTCAGACTCCTGCAACATCTGTTAACACCATCTTAAAATTTTTTTATAAAAACATAAGTCTTTAATATCAAGTTTCAAAATTGCAAGGCTAAAATATGTTCCTTGGTTTCCTAATTAGTGTCTGTATTTTGAATAAAATATTGAATAACAAACTTCAATAATACTTTATGGCATACTGCCATTTTAAACTTTACCAACTTAAAATAATTAATGTCTCTAGGTGATCTACATGTACATGGTCGATGGCACTGACTTCACATCTTCTCGACATCCTGTGCCTCAGTTATGCAATTACCAATGTCACTTGAAAGAAGTGATTTTGGTAGAGCCAGCATCCCTGTAAGCTTATCTGAAAACTTCTGTCTGTATTTTGCTGACATGTGTACAGTGGTCAAATCTGGACAATTCACAGTGGGATTGAAACTGCCTTATTTTTGTCCCTAATGTAACTGTAAAACACAAATACTTGTATATTTTAGTATTTTAGGTTTCAAAGTTAGGAAGTACTCTCAGTTTGCGGCACACAACTTAAGACATTGTTATAATGCATTCTGTTTGTTAAAATTAATCTAAAATATCAGGAGATAACTCAGAAGTGTATTGCAGTCTTTTGTTTGGCAAGATTTGTTAAGTCCATATGACTAACTAATAACTGACCATAAAGAAAGTGACTGGCTGGATGGCTGGGCCAATAATTCAACCAAAATTAGTTTAACACCTTACTTAATTGTAGCAACACAATTTAGAATATTCAGTTGTACCTGCACACACTTTTGTCTATATGGCAAAATGCTACAGCACAAGAGAAACTCACTGGTCTGGAGAAAATTACCAAGATCATGAGTCTATGCTATCTCGCATTTCAGTTTGTGGACTTCTGGAAAATAAAGATCAAACAGGGGTGCAATTTATGGTAATCACTATTGGGGTCCACAAAACAACTGTATTTTTCTCAAAAATAGTGAACCTTTAATTATATTTACCTTTCCTAACAAAATTCTATTAGAAGAAACTTCTGTCCAGTATGTCTATTATGAAGTATGGAAAATTTGATATGCTGCATGCTGGTTCTCTCTCTTTATACTGTACATTTGCATATATACAAATTATATTCTATGATAACCAGCTGCCAGGCATTGGCCAGAATGCATCTTGGCAGACTTTGTGAGACAAAAAGACAGAAGTGTTTCATGTGATGATGCTGTCAGTTGCTACCTTTATGAAGTGTCAATGGCAGATGAATAAATACAGTTATGAATTACTGAGGAAATGATACTGACATGGGAAAAATGAAGTACCTTGAGAAGCCTGTCCCAGTAGCACTTCATCCACCACGTACCCCACATGGACTGGTCTTGAATGTAGCAGAATAAGTGACAGCGGGACAGTCTTTACTTCGAGCACTACTTCAGTGTTCTCTTTTCATATTAACACTTTTCAGTTTTCTGGCAGGTAAAAGAAAAAGAGTGCAGTATGCCACTGAAGTGTCTGTATCAAAGTTTGATCAGAACTTTTGCTTCCTATGATTCAACCACTGTGAAAGGTCTGATCTCCTGTTTGTCATATTGCACCTGTAAATGTTGTCCTCAGTGACTCAAAAACAGTGTTTGCACATTTGAAATTTGAGGACACTGTACACCATCACAAACCCTGCTGTTTTTCAAGCTGGCATGAATATTTTATTCTTAACATGGATGTTTATACCATTCTACAGGAATGAGCTTATTTTCAGCAGATGTTTTATTATATTAATATCTTGTAGTTCTGTAGATGTGTTGGAAGACATAAAACACATCTTCAGAACACTGCAGCCTAGTAGTAGAGTTATTTTTTTGATAGCTTTAAAATCACTTTAAGTTCTGCTATGTATATTGCACACTTGCATGACATGTGTCAACTGCTTTAGGCATGACAGATAACATGTACTGTTTATGTAAGTTGTATCCTGCTAGCACAGTACTTGAAAAGTGGATCTATGACATATCCACTGTGCTTTCTCTTCCTTCCATTTACAATGTTTGCACTGTAGTACTGTTTTAATGTGTACATTTACTTAAAGAAATGTTTGGTTTCAGGTATGGAGAGGAGATAATGGTTAAAAATCTGACAATGGTTGACAGTCAGGAGGGAATTCGAAGTTTCATGGAGAAGAGGAAACCAGTCTGGACTCATAGTTCTGAGAAATGTCACTAAAATGTTCAACTTGGCCCTTGGTAGATTAATGATAACACTGGGATCACGGATTAAAAATCTTAGACACAGCTGTTTTTAATTGTGTTTTTCTGCACTGCACAAGTTTGCAGCATCACAATATGATAAAACTATAGGAGAGTACTACAGACTATGTTTCCTTCACTGTTTCAAGAACCCACTTTAGCCTGATCCCAAACTGTTGGCATGTATGTATAATTTGCAGTTTTCATAGTGGTGATGATGAAAAAGGCAAGTAATCTGGGATATGACAACATGTTAATTGGTAAACAGTTACTGATATTGTGGAGAAGCTTGCTGCCAAGCCCCTCCAGAATTTCAGTTACCATTGCCAATCAACACGGTGTCATATCCCACAAGACTTTAATTTTAATGGCATATAGTCATCTGTACCATGCAGTGTATGAGAAGGATTTTAAGTAAATGATATTTATAATTAATGATGGCTGGTTTGTATATACTACTACTACTACAACTACAATACTAGTGCTAATACTGTAATTGGGAGCTGGAATTGGTCAGTCGGTATAGTGACTATAATCTATTGGCTGGATGAATGAGGATTAGTGGTTCAATCCCCTGCAGAGGTACGAGATTTTTCTCCACTCCAAAGCATACAGATCAATTCTTAAGGCCACCCAGCTTCCTAATCAATGGGTACTATATTCTGTAATACAACAGACTGCTGCAGATCTATATGTCTTCAATACATTATATTGTACAGTTTTATTGTCATCATTTCTGCCATTCTTCTTTAAATTTTTCATTATGAATAAGAGACTAACCCTAATAGCTTTAAAAATGCTCAGTGTGTGAAATGGACTGGAATGCAGCAGTCAGGTCTCTTATCATACAATGACTGGACATTTATGCCATTATATCTCAAGATTTTTTTTTGACATGGCAACATATTTAAAAAGTTATATATCTAACAGCACTCAAACTTACCTATTATTATGAAACTGTATGTGCATGCACATTCATATATGTTCATATTTTCCTTGTATTTGCTATGCTTTTTGACTATAATTTGTGATACACAACAAAGTTCACAGAAAAATTTTACATTAACATTTTAAGAGCGAATGATAAGCCCTGTAGAAATACTTGTTTAAAACCAACAAATTGCACAATATACGTAAAACATTAAAATCTACCAGGGCATCCACAGGGGGTGATAAGCATAAACCAGACTCCATAGGCATCACCTAAATACGCATGCTACCAGATAACCTATATAAATAACTTGTTTTAGTAACCCTGATGATGATGCCGTATGGGGATCGAAACATGTAGGAGGAATATAAATATGTTTTAATGTGAAACTTAGAAATGTGATTTTAATGTTTTACGTATATAGTGCAATTTGTTGGTTTTAAACAAGTATTGATATTGTATTGCATGGCAATAAAATGAAAGCCCTGTAGAACATTACAATTAAAAATTATGATCTTTCAGAATAGGAATATGTAACAAACAAGACCCATTTAAAAGATAGATAGTAAAAAACAACACATACCCAAGAGATAGACTGTCCCAGTGTTATTACCACAATTGGCCACTTACTATTAATATGAGTATGTACCAACATGATGAAATTCAAAGTGCTACAGCACACCAGTTGTGAAATACTGATCTCAGTGCCTAATTGTGCATGTTACAAAATGTTTCAAACATATTGTGCATGGTTATAAGGTTGTTGCAAGCAAAGACCCTTATAAAAATGTATGGGGTTTATTAGAATATACTGTCAAATATTTTACAACAGTGCCTTTCCCACTTATACAAGGGTAGGTTATGTGATTCCTCCTTCTAATAATGTGAATTCACTAACTTATCTGCCAACATGGTCTTTAAACATGTTACAATTTTTTGGGTCAAGAGCTTAATTCTCCCTGCCTCTCCATCCCAATTAAAATATATTTCTATTGTACTATGGAGTCCAAGTGTACTGTGACTCATTGGTTGTATACTGGCTCCCTGCTGACATTAGCATTCAATGTTCTGCAGCTTATTTAGCAACTGTGTCAACTGCTGCACTTGTCTAGCATTGATCATGACAATTACATATGCTGAAATGGGAACTAATAGTGTGTCTGGAAGCATTAGTTTGAAAGGATGATTAGCCACAACAAACCTCACACAAGGATGGCCAGTGTTCTGACTGGGTATCTACTTAATGTGAATGAGGTCTGTTACCAATTTGCTAACCTATATTCCATTATCTTAAACCACTTCTGCTTCTTCTTAATTGGTACTATAGATCATTGCAGCCTTTGCCTTCTTAGTGGACCTCCCTTTCCAGGTTTTAATATTGCATCCATTAGTATTTGTTTTATACAGTTCCACCATCTGGTTTCTGGTCCTCCTCTTAGTCAACTCCCCCAAGGATTATTGTTAAATACTTAACTTGCTGTTCTTGTACTATCCATTCTATTAACATGACCAGTCCAACTCAACTGACTTATTCTGACAAATGAAAGCATATCTAGATCTCCGAACAGCTGCATTAATTCCTTATTATTGCTTTCTCGAATATTTTAAACCACAGAACCCCTAAATTTGCATACCTCATAAGACCTTAGATAAGAGACCAGGCTGACAGCAGGAACATAATCCTGAACTTCAGGTAATCTTTCAGTAAGGAAAACATGGAATCCTGGTCTTGGTAACAAAAGATATCAGAAAAATTTCATGAATGTTATGTCCCATTTTCTGCCATTCTTGGTTAAAATCACTGGCCTGTATCAAAATGAATAACTTGGTGTTTAGGCATGCACATACGTGTTCACCGCCGTTAGTCCAGAAATAAAAAAGCGAAATTTTAATTTTCAAATATCAAATGACTCAAGACTGTCTTGATATAGGCAACTAGCCCCTGAATTCCAAAATTTCTCCCTTCCTTTTTCCTTCACCTAGAATGGTCCTTAGAACCCAAATGCCATAGACTTTTTGACAAGTGTCATTTAGCATCACATCAGATACTGCAAGATGATAGTACGTTGTGAGAATGCCAGAAAGTCAATTTTGAGATTCACAAGTGATATTTGACTGGTGTGGGAGAATACAACAAACTTCTATGCAGCCATCATACTTCATTTAAGACGTTACCTGATTTTTAGTGTTGCACGGATATTTTGTATGTCATCCCTTGAGGCAAGACAGACTAGCAATTACCAAGTCACAGCTATCTCCTTTAAAACATTCCCTGTCCACTAATGATCATGTTTTTGTATCATCCATTACTATATAACTTCTGCAGCTACAATTCCATGGAACACACTCATCTAGTAAACTAATGTTATGTTGTAAGAATTGAGTACTTTAAAATATCCTACTGCCCTTTGGACCCAGATATTCACTACTGTGTTCACAAGTCTGTCACTGAATCCAGAGCTGAATTGGTCAAGGCCCACATCCTTGCAACCCATTTCTTCTTTATGTTAAATTTACATATCCTCCCAACTCTGATTGCTGATGAAGTCTTCTAAGTGGTGTTGTCCCTCCTGGTTTTATGACAAAAATTTTGTGTAGTCACATCCTCCTTTATCTGATCAGTCATGAAGTGTCAGAAGATTCCATGAAGTCATTTGAAGTTCCAAATGCAGCAGTGACCAGTGAGCAACTCCCCCCCCCACTCAGGAATCTGTCATGTGATTTTGCCTTAAAATAAGTCATACAAAAACTGTCATTATGCACTTCATTGCCCAACATACCCCTTCAAAGTTTTGTGTACCTCATCACAGACCTGAATTCAGTTCTCTTGTGGAGCTGCTCCTGAGGAACAACACAGACTGTTCTTCCGAGACAGTGGTAAAATAAATTCAGATTCAGTAACCACAAACTTTGAACTTAATACATAAGAATGGGGTTAAAAGTTTTAGGTTTTTATGGAGGCATGACCCCAAACAGGATCTTCACCTGCACTGCTGTGGGATCTTTCTATCCTCTCTCATTCTACGGTGTGTTCAAAATTTTGTGGTCATTGAATCATCATTTTGCTGACTGTGTTGAATAATTTTTGGAAGCAAATTATCTTTATTAACAGCGTCACTCATGTTTATATTTCACTCACCTGACGTGAATATAACCCCAAACCACAGAATCATGTCATGCATATCATCCGTTTCAGAACTGCGAAGGAAAACATTACACGGCTAAGGTGAAAAGCATGTATCATAGCACTAGTTTTTTTATTGTTCGTCATTTAAGTGTCATGAAGTACATTACACTACGACAATGATTACAACTCATCTGTAAAGAACAGTATATGTGACAAATATAAATTACTTCTCGACATCTAGACATTCTACAGTAATAAAACAAATACCTTGCATTAAAATCATCTTTTCAGTCTGAAAATGTACAGTAGAAAGAAAAAGGTATAATTTTGATGCCAAATATATGCAATAATAAAAAGGACAATATAAATGCAGTCAATAACAATTCTTCACAGAAATGATTACTCTCAAATCACTCTCACGTACATCTTTACCACAGTCAAGACAAGACGAAGACTACAGAGATTTTGAACTTAGCCAAAATGTACAAGCATACACCTGACATTTTACATAGTATATGAGTTTTATTTTCTGAAGCCATGAACATTTTTATTCCTTTTTTTTCCCTGCTATCTTCTCACATGAAACATGTAAGAGCTTGTGTTCTGTAAATTAAATTAATTTTTACAAATGCTCACAACTTTAAGAATACAGCTTCCAAACAAAACACATGCTACAATTGATTAAACAACCCAGAAGTCTGAACATGAACCAACAAAAAGGATACATACAATTGTATCACATTTTTTCTTACTGGATCAGATCTTGTCTTTAGTAAGTTTCAGCTTAAACCCTGTACCAAACTGTTCATAAACAGTGTGATGATGACATTTACTTAATGTAGGACAACCTATTATGGTAAAAAAAATTTCCAAGATGCTGTTGAAAACGACATGTTTTGTTTCCAAGTTAACTCCAACATTCAACTGAAACTGATTACAGAGATACAGCAGCCACTAGAATTTACTTGACACAGAAAAATAAATTAACTTATAAAATGTGTTATGATGAAAGAAGATGAAATGAGGGCAAATGTTCTTATGCAAACTGTACATGCCTCTCCCAGCTGACAAGCAAAGGCGGAGGTGACGGTGGCGCTGGCAGCAGAAAACTGTGCCTCAGTCTCAAATAATAACAGAGAGGGGAGGAGTGTGTTCTTGATGCTACTGGCACTTATATTTAGCAGCATCAACTCACTCTAAGCGCAGTTAAACAGGTGGGATGATGGAACACGAGATTCAGAACACGCACTTGAGTTTCTGGTCTCGGTGACCGTGCCCATCATTCTGTTCAGTTGGTCCATTGCCACTAATGAGGTGAACATCGTCATGAGCTGGCACCCAACTTCTCCAACCGATTGCAAAGAGATTCTTCTTCTGCCGCAAGGGACTTGAAGATGAGGTTCGGTTCTGGCTGATGCCTCAGGGCACACTCACCCTCCCAGCGCGCTTTGCCAGATGCATGAGACTGCAAGCAAAATAAATGCTACTACCTTGCTGCCATTCACTTCATGAGCACAACTGATTGGCCATTATCTACTGACATGTAGAGATGCTGCTAGTTTGTTACCAACTCACCATGGTGAGATCCCTCTTCCAGATACTGTTGCAGCGACCTTCACACAAGGGACAAGGTCGCTCCAAAGAATAGCCACCACATTCTCTGCAGTCCAGTGATACATGGTCCTCATGCCAGCTCACACCACACCTGTGATAAAGAGAAACAAACCTTTTTACAAACTGCACACGTGCGCGTGCGCACACACACATTTCTGCAGCAGAAAATGTGTGTTTTAATACAAAAATTGGCATAGCAACTCTTCATTGCAAGCCTTTTCTAATACTAACTGAATATGGTTAAAATAGGCCTTCACATCTTACAAGGTGACAGGCACTGATCTGAACCCTTATTACATTCACAACCAAATTTAATTCCTACATATGCATTATACATAAGCATAAAGAATCCTCCTGTGTTTTTACTTGGTGTAGTGCACTTTCAGATGTGTTCCAAACATGGCACATATTCATCACAGTAAGTATCTACTTCTGGCTTGTTTAATTGAGATGACATCTTCACAGGATACATTCCAAAACACATCATGTAAGCTGTGACTCACACCTAAGTTCTATTCTTAACTCAAATTATGTCTTTGAAACTGTATTTCTTATACAACGATTAGGCATCACACATTTATGTTCACCTGTACACACCAACATTCAACAACGTGAACAATACCTAATGATGTGATTACACTTCAGCAACAGGCTTCTGAAAACAAACTCTCTCATTTACTACTTTTGTATGACCATCATATAAACTTCACAATATACACCACAAGAAAGCACAAACAATTGAACCCTTGCCACTCCCTCGGATTTTCAATTCTTATGAGCATCAACTTAAGTCTCTCGTAGATGTATGCAGTTTCAGATCTGGATTCCATATTGAAGTGAACTGAAAAGGTAACCTGGCCAAAACAGCATATTTTGTTAACCATTCTTTTGCAGAAGACTCATCATTCCTCACTGCACTCAAATTCATACCACTTTAAAACATTTTCACTGTCATTATGTACATAAATTACAGAATGTAATACTTCTCATATTGTCCCTATATGAGGTAACAAAGAGCACATATATGGCAATAAGAGAAACAGCACCACACTCTTCTGTACCCCTCCCTACAGAAAAAAAAAAATTTTCATATGAGACCTAGTACCACTTTACCATGGACCTTTAAATTTGTGTGCAGGCTTTGTTGCTTCAAGAGTATCCAATATTATTCAGTTGCCAAATTTTAAAACAATATGGTATGTAGAAGTATATTTACATACATTATCGTATCATAGTTATCACTAGTGACATGTAAATTGGCATGCTGTTTTCTCTAATTTGCAGAAAAAACACAACAAACACAAAATGGTGCCTCTCACCTCCCCCCCCCCCCCCAAAAAAAACACCCCACCCCCAACCAAAACCAAACCCAAATTACTAAAAAAGCAAATTCCCATAAAAATTTATAAACCAAAGCTTAAATGAACACATGAAAAAAAATAAATAACAAAAAACA
>Ga0136643_10013170_pt1 | contig 12361 bp, 6 predicted proteins | sample TergutLab28metaG_FD_96883 | JGI IMG/M metagenome (GOLD analysis project Ga0136643, IMG submission 96883) | Labiotermes labralis P1 segment gut microbial communities from Petit-Saut dam, French Guiana - Lab288 P1 (version 3) (version 3) | ecosystem: Host-associated > Arthropoda: Insects >...
AGGAAGTTAAGGTTCCCAGATTTCGTGACAACGGCACAGGATGGTGGTAGGTTGTCAGCCTTACGCACCGGCCGCTTTTACCCCCAGGAAATACTCCTGGTACTCATTTCTGTTAGAGGCTGAATCGAACCCTTGGCCATAGTGCGACCGGAAGGAATTTTGTCAATGAAAATCCACTGACAATAGATGGGATCGAACCAACGACCTTCCGAATTGTAGCACAGCACCTTAACCACTGTGCCACCGCGGGCCCCCTAACCCAGTAGGAGTGTCCTTTAAAAATGTAGCATTTTTAGTCAGTTGTACTATTTCGTGATATATTTTGAGTTCAGATTTCAAATTATGCAGGGACAAAGTGAATAATTTGGTGCAGAAGGGTTGGTTATATTTTTGCATGCTATCACTTCGTCTTCATGTTAGAAGAAGGACGTTGCCAGTACTTTTATAACACTGCAGAATTTATGTTCAAACACACAGTAACAGTTCCCTTAGGAAGTGTCTTAACGCGCCTTGTAACAATATTTTTTTATAACTGAACAAATACGAAGGCAGTGTTGAGGTTTCTGAATCATGTATCTACTTCTGTTACTTGGGAGACACTGACTTAGTCACTAGTGCAACTTCAACTCTCCAAGTAACAGTCTGCTTTACAGTTACACTGAACCCTGATAATATTTTCCTAAATCTCTTCTGTTCCACTGGGGTACCACGTGGTTATAAGGGCCATAAGCTCTTCTGGAGTATGGGGAACGATGATCATTCTAGTGATGGTAGTGGCTAGGGCTTTGCTGTAGGGTGGGTGCAGATTACAGTTTGTACCTGATGCTTAACTAGGGGAAAGTGGAATTAGAATTTCCTACCCCAGCCTCAAAAACCTTTCTGTGCTCTTCCCTCTTTGGCAAGAGTTGTGCAAATCATTGCAGTGGTTTGAAACTATAGGGAATAAGGGGAGGGGGGTGGGGGGGTGACGTTTATAAAGACCATGCCAATAATAGTGAAATGATGGGGTTGCACCCTCCACCCTCGCTTTGTTTTAAGGATTACGTCGGCTATCTGGGATAGAGAAGAGGGTAGAATATTATGTTAGATGTTTGCATACTGAGAGAGTGCTTCCATACACAGATATTGTACTGTATACTGATTAAATTATGGCGTCATTTCAATCCATTTTAGGTTGCCTTCTTTTTTATAGATATAATAATAAAATTACCAACAGGAAAATAGATTGAATATTGGGTCTTTCATTTGCTTCCTCCTCTGTCCTCGTCTGCTTTAAATGTGGAGAGTTTTTCATCACGGCTGAGCTACCACGCAGTCCGGCCTGTGACGTAGGTGCAGAGTATTTCAAAGCGGACTTTCGGTGGTTATTCGAAATGGTAATTGCTGCGAATACGTCTCTGCAGTTTAAATCTGCATTTAAAGCGTATTCGTACGGAAATTTTTCTTCTCATTTCGTGAATTTTATTTTCTATGTATTTGTACCTTGGTTTCTCACATTGAGGGGGGAATATAGGCTGATGGTTTGACGCTATATACTACGAGTGTTATTCTTACAAATAATTATAGCAACCAGCCAATGCAGGTAAAGGAACTAAAATCGCAAGTGACATAAAATTCCTACATGTTTCACCTCTAGGGCACCTTTTTCAGGGAATCTTAATGTTCAAACCTTTGCAAGTACCAACACAACAATCTTGGTATTACGTTAATGAAATGCCGGAACGTTAAAATATTGAAAAAATAAGGTCTGTTGAATTCAAAATTGACGTAAGATGGTGTTATATGCGAAGGCTCGAGGTTTTACCTAACTAAACGCCAAGCATGCGTACAAACACCTAATACTTCTTGTAGGATCCAAGAGGATCTCGTGCATATGTTGTGTGTTGGCTTGTTCCTTATCGGGCGTTACTGTGTTGTGTACACAAACCCGCTGTGTGAATACAGTTCCCGTCTAAGTGTGAATTACGGCCTGTGTTGTCTACGTCAACAAACTGTACAGTACGGAGTGTTCACTTAATTCCAAGGCTTCGATCGGGACGTAATCGACGTTTACGATCTTCCAGAAGAGCAAAACCTCGTCGGGTTTTATTGGATGTTTCCAGGAACACTTCAGTTCAGACGTTCGTTTCTTGTCGAACGTGACACCTTGACAACTGAAGAATAATTATAAGGTTTCGAAAGATATAATGCTTCCATTTTCAGGGCCAGACTGTACAAGACTAAGAATAAAGGTGCCTCCACCTCCAGGTTCAAAAACTTTTAAGAACAATGTCCTTAGCTTGCTGGACCCTGAAAGTGGAAGCAAAATGACGGAAGGAAACGTCAGTAAACCGGACTAAAATGCAGAACTTTTCAGAAGACTTGATTGTTCAGCAATACATTTGTGAGAATCTCATGTTCCATACAATCTACGTGAAGCAAATGGTAAAGTCTCTGACCAAACTCGGAATTTGCATTTGTTAAATTTCGTTATCCATGACATTAGACTTAGGTTATTCACTCGCATTTCAAAGTTTGTAGTTGACCTCAGCTTATACCATTTCTTCTGTAAAATTTTGAATTTTTATTTTATTCCCGGTAATAATTTTATTCACGCTACCTCAGACTTCTTCATCTGATAGCCGAGACAATATTATAGGTCATGACTTTCCCCAGTGAGTAATTTTCTCCACTTTGCAGCCAATTCATCCTTCTAAACTGAGCAGAAGTTCAAGCATTTCATATCCACACTGTATCATTATGTCAGCACTATTATCTACATCCTGAAATTAAGGAATCTCATGCGGCTTGAAAACTGCTTTCAGTGCTGTGTGCTGATGTTCCTCGCTTTGCAGTGGCCTCATGGTTACGAAACTGCATTTCCGCTTCATGAACCTGGACACTCAAATCAGAATTTGCCTTATTCGTAACCACGTGGGATTAGTGGCCGACAGACATGCGCTTCAGCGAGTTTCATCTATCCCTCACTCCACTACTTGTGTATAATTAACTGTCTAAGCACTCTCTACCTAAATTTGTACAGCGACTTGATATAACCTTTTAAACCTCAATTAATCAAATTACTCAACTATTTTTATCAGTTAATTAAGAGCGACAGAATTTTAGCTGCATCATAAGAAGTATTAACTAACTATCCTTCTGTAGTGTACTGCATTTTAGTACTCTGGAATTCGAACCAATTCCACCTACCTATAATATCCACAAACCATGTGCCTAGACAGATCTAGCTTCCCATATTCGTATTCTTTCAAATGGACAATTTAGATCTTGTTTTGCCGACAAAATTTTGTATAAATGTCTTGTCTCCCAATCTAGGCTTCTTGTCCCGCACAGCCTAGCGTTTTAAAACCTAATGTTTGTGTGAACCAGAAAGTTTGAAACTTGAGAACTCTCATTCTGCCCACACTGTTTTTATTTGTTTTGTATTTATCTTAGAACAAACAGCGACTTCTGCCCAATATAACATAAAATGCTTGGTTTTTATAAGCGAGATAAAAAGTGTTTAATGCGCGGTACGAACTGGGTCTTTAAATAAAGCTGTCTGGGCTTCGTGTTTAAAGGGTTAATATCGAAAACAGTAGGTGAAATGTGTGAATTACAAATCCGTATTCACATTGTACCAATGAATTGTGGATCTCTGTTTACATTTTACATACTATCTTAAAATTCTCACCCACTTTAATCTTCAGGGAAACAATTATTTTACTTTGGCTTTTCTTCAAACGCCTGTAAATATTTTTCTCCTTCAGTATATAAGACCAAGTTGCACACATGTAAAAAACACATTTCAATTTACTCTTCCCAGCGCCCCGAAATTCATATGTCCTAGGTTCTTGTCTGTTCGATGGTGCTTTCACAAATAATCGTTTTCTTATAGACATAAATTCAAACAAAATATATAGAGTGCCTCTACATGTTTTGCTGACCGTGCATCTCAGTATATTTATCTTAGTAATTAACCAACTTGATGCACAAAAATTTATTGTTTTGCAATAAGTTTATTTCGTGCCTCTACATGTTTCGAGAACATGTGCTCTTCATCAGGAGGTCAACATTGTATTATACAGCCTCTGGAATCATCACACTGAAACAAGTGAATGGTCTAAAATTACTACAATACATTCTACACACGTAAGCACGTAGTAGTAAAATTTATGTGTGAATTTTGTTGGTCGTGATTACTGTGTATTACTTACTATAAACACGTTTATAGTAAGTAATTAATACGTCCATTTACTTTCTATTTAAAATCTGATTGCCGGTAGAGAGTCTACGCTGAGCCAAATGCAAATTGTAGCTTACATTTATGCTTTTTGCTATTTTGCATACCTCAAGTATCTTGTGACGTAAAAAGTTCCTATATTGGTGAATGCTCTTAGGAATGTAAAACCGTGTTTGGAGGACCTTGCTGACTACATCAGTGTATGAAGATGGGTCTAGACTAAGCGGGAAATGCAGTGTTAAGATACACTAGAAGAAAAAGATAAAAACTGTGCATTAACGAGACGGTAAAAATGGTATATCCTATAAAATTTTCCCGCTTCCCCGAACGTCTGTGTTTTATACGAAAATACATGGCGTCACGTACCCCAAGATGGAAATCCTATTGATCTTGATTTATCTTCTAGTGTGGACAAGGGTATTTATCTTGTCAGTCACGTTCCGGCCAGCGTTCAGGCGAGCACAGAGTCTTACCCAACGGTTACCAGAAGCTTTTCTGGGAGTTAAGTTTTCGGGTAGTGAAACTGACCACAGAGATCCGTCCAGCACAGCGGTGACAAATGTCTGGAGATACACTGTGTTTCCAGGTAGTCTTCAGTATCTCGAACGTGAAGAGAAAGGCCGTTAATTTCGCTTAAAGCGCAACAAATTCTAGACCTGCTAAAGAAATCGGTCTTCAAATATCACTTGTAAAACTTACTGAGGAATTGCGGAAATTTGCTAAATATTACCCACATTCTAAAGAACGCAATTAGAAACTAATCATTTGAAGGCGGCTGTTAAAAACGAGCGAATAAACAAAAAAATAAATAGGGAATATAGTGAGAGACGCTACATTTATTACTACGGAAAACAGACATATTTGAAGTTCTAAAAGTTCTAAATTTTGTATAAAATTTAGTTCGTAGCCCGTAAAGAATTAATCCGTTTTCAACATAAATGCTAGGCATTTTAGGATGTATGGGGAAAGTCGGTGTTGTGTGTGAGAATGGTATGAAACAAAAAATACGTAATCCATGTGGAAAAATGCAGGGTTTAAATATTACAGAGTGTCGTGTACAGATTTACATCGCTTCCGCAATTATTAGCCCAGTGTTTATGTAACACTTGGTTTAACATTAAATATTCTGCGTTCTTCACACAAGTGTGTTCGGCTCTTCTGTACGAATCTCAGAACAATACGAGTTTCTCTCCCATTTATAGTCTTAAACTGTAGACTTTATATTGGTCACAAAGTGTTCACTTCTCGGTAGGAACTAAATGTCTTACTGATTGCTAAATGCAGATCAATGGTCGATTTTAAGTGATTCAACTGCTAAATTTATAGCCCGTATTATCTTTTATATTTATGTTTATATTTATATTTATATTATGCGGTATATCCAGACCTCAAGTTTCATTTTCACTTCATACAAAATTGGTGTTATATATGACCGTTAGGGACAGTGAAAATTAGAAGAAGTTGTTAAGCTTGTTAGGTTTGTAAAAGTAAGATTATTCTGTGAATGACGAATTGAAGGTACTGATCCGAGGTTTATCAGCCTTAACCCCAGAGGAGTTCAGTTGTTAGGTTCCAGACGACTACCTCTTCCCCTTCCGGGATCACAGCCTTCAGTAATCACTGGTTAGGACCCTTGAAGGTCCACCCGAATCAGTCAAGGTAACTGCTGACTTGACTGACAGTTTTCATGGTGTTTCTCAGGATCTGAAATCGGACGTCGTGGTGAAACCGCACATTAGGTCACGTTTGCTACCACAAAATTCAGCAGGCAGTGTTAACCGATCAAACATATGAAGCTGCGAGTTACTGACTGAAAAATGAAATATATTGTAAATATATTCGTGGGCAAACAAATAACTACAGTCGAACTGCGTTATAAGGTCACGAAAGGGACTGAATATTTTGTGTCGTCAGAAAGGAGTCTTTATCTAAATGAAGAGTGTGATATTTTGATTAACAGTAGAGAATGAAATGGTGTTTAACTTTGAATTGTGCCATCCCTGTTGTTTGTATAAGAACTAACAAGTGGGTACGTAGTCAATAACAACTGTATATGTCTAATTAGATGTTATATTCTTAGATCAAAAAACTACATGTTTCGGCCGGTAGTGACCATCATCAGGTTTCATCATTTGGCTCACTTTGTTCTTTTGTTTTTGATAATATATGGTTATACTTTTATATATTATTACGTGGTTCACACACACACCCAATATAGAGGTACTATGCTCCAACAAGGGTTTTGATGTTGAGATCTCCTCATCAAATACGCTGCCACGCGAATTGAATAGAATAATCTTAAGTGAGTCGAATGATAAAACCTGATGATGGCCACTATCGGCCGAAATATGTAGTTTTTTTTATCTAAGAATATAACATCTAATTAGACATATATAGGTGTGTTATTGACTACATACCCACTTGTTAATGAAATGGTGTAACAGAATATCTCTTCTGATGCATAAACGGATGTCGTTATAACCGGGTTCGGCTGTAATGAACGGGAGCCAGAAATAAATTCACCCTACGAATCTGAATGAAGAAACTAAAAAAGAAGAATCTTACGTCAGTGTCTGTTATTATTTCAGCGATCGCTTATGTGGATTGACACAAAGATAGACGAGAAATGTTTGTTGTGTCTTAAATATACGAATTTCGCACAATAGATTCATTAACAACGCCGTTTCGGTACATGGAAAAGCGGGCTAAAAGATAGAAGCATAGAAACTGAAGCTCTGGATTCAGTGCTTCTAAATTATTTTCGGGAATAAGCATTTAAATTTCATGTAACTGTGGCGATATACAAAGACAGTTAACACATTCCATGAATTAACTCTCCTTGTATAGTGCGTCAGTAACATCTGGTAACATCAAAACCCTTGAGCTGTCAAATGCATATTTGCAATCACATGCAATATGAGATTGACTATTGTTCGCTCAGCAGCGTACCAGATATACTCATAGGTGTAATACCAGTTACCTAATTCCGCATATCATAGCAGTGGAAGGTAAATTACACAGATTCAGTTCTCTTGTGGTAACTGACGACCCGCCCATTTTCATGTACAGTCCCCACAATTTGCACCTACTTTGCGGTAACAGAATACAACCCACGAATTACGCATTATGTTTAGGATCCTGTGTAACTTTCTCATGCTCTCTGCGCCTATTTCTCCCGAGTGGGCTTTTCTCATTTTTTTAAACGAAACAAATATTCTTTGTATTTCTGGCCTACTCCGATGCATGCTACATGTCTCACTCACCTCTCGCCCCTTGACTTGATGATCCTAATAAATGTAAAGCGATCCCTGCACAGTCCAGAACAGACCCGGAGGGAAACAGGAGGTTGTGGCTCCCAGATTTAAACACACTCGGTACATGAAGGTGGTAATTTTGTCAACCCTACGCACCGGCCGCCTTTACTTCCAAGTAAGTATTTCTGGTACTTATTTCTGTTGGGGGCTGAGTCGACCGCAGGGTCGTAGTGTAGCGGGAAAGGTTAAACAAATTCATTATTCCTAAGAGGGACGAGGTAACAGGAGAGTGGAGAAAACTACATAACGTGGAGCTTAGTGACCTGTACTCCTCAGTAAATATAATTCGGGTGTTCACACCGAGAAGGGTGAGATGGGCAGAGCATGTAACACGTATAGGGAGAGGAGAGGTGAATGCAGGATTTTTGTGGGTATAGCTGATGGAAAGAAACCATCAGACCTAAGCGGAGATGGAAGGGTAATATTAAGGTGAAACTTCAGTAAATGGGATGGGAGGGGGGGGGAGCAGTGACTAGATTGATCTGGCTCAGGATAGGAACAGGTTGCAGGCAATTTTAAATGTGGTAATGAACCTTCGGTTTCCATTATGGGCGTGGAATTTCTTGACTGGCTGAAAACCGCTTAGATTTCCAAGAAGGACTCTAATCCATGCATTAAGTAATTAATGGCATTATCCGGAAAAGAACCCGCGATATGCCGGCTTATAGCACAGTATCTCAACCAAATTTGCCACCGCGTCAGACCAAAATTTGATGTTAAGTTTCGGGTTCTGGAACCGGATATTTGGTACTGACATAAAGCATTGTGTTTCTGGCTTCGCAAATGAAAAATACAACAAACTTGGGTTTATAATTTCATAACTTTTAGACTCGGTCCTTCAGTAAGGCTGATTATATCTGAACGTTATTTCGAAATTTTCCTTACAACAGACACTTAAATACTACTAGCTAGATAAAAATTTAGACATTTGTAAAACTCAGTCAAGATTTGGCTTTTATAATAAGTCTGTCTATGACGACGCCTTACAGCAGTATCAAAGAAGCACAAGTCCTAGTTAAATAAGTGAGTGGAAAATTTAAGAACACGTAACACAAAGAGGTGTAACATATCTATAATACATGTACGCTTATACAGCTTCATATATTTGGGCTGTCTCCTCTTAATTCTTGTCTCATAGACGTTCATGTGTTACGAAATATCTTCTGCTTCTGTCGCTTGTAACATCAGTTATGTTTCACTGCGAAATTTACTAACAATATTTCACGAATTACTTATTCCTCAAAAAAAATTGTACTTATGTTATTTACTTGTGCAGCATGGACAGTCCACGGTTGACCGTTTCGGTTTACTTACTAGCGAACTAAAAACCTCTTTGACCATTGCATTCTACTTCCATAAAATCGAATATTAATTAATTACATTTTATTTTATTGAAAATGACATATTTTAAGTCATAAAACTTACTTCTTTATAGGTTAATATTTTACATTTCTTTGCACAACTGTAATTTTACTTAACTGATTATCGTGCATATTTAAATATTCTTATTCCAAATTCGTTCATGCATTAACCATTATCAGTTAGATTATAGGATGACATATCTTGTATCTAAAGACACTTTAAGACACTTTCATTTTGCTTTCCATGTATTTTGTCCAACGATCTTAAACTGACTCATATTTTAACAATAAAATGTCTTCTTTTAGGTCTTAAACAATTTTCAAGTTTTCTATAACCGATGTTCATTTTAGACTCAAAATCTGATTTTTTTTCCCCCACAACAATGTTTGTCCTGATGACTGATTTCAGTTTCGGACCAACCAGGAAGTTTCTTATCCTGAGCAGTTTTCCTCTTCCCTTTGAATTCTTTCAGCCATTTATAAATGTTCCACTAGCTCACATGTGCATAGTCATACTTCATTTATATTTTTCAGTATATTTTATTTCGTACCTTCTGGGAAATGAAATCGAAAAACCTATTTCTTTTTTCTTTACTGCATGATATTCATTGATCCACCACGTTATTCTGTAGTATTATTATATCGTAATACATCAAAACAAAGTAAGCAGAAATTATGGAAAATACACATTTTTTTGACACAATAAACTCTTAACTACTGTAATCCTACAAAGAAACTAGTCTTCAGTTATAAATTTGTGGCTTGTAAGAACGGTATAATGCAGTACAGTACTTTATGAACGGTCCGTTAGGATAGTCATATCTGGAGGATAGCTAGTGCCTGAATGTGGAATACAAAGAAATAGTACTGAATATGTTGTGGTAACATTTGGAAGATGTCCAGTTGGAAGAAGGAGTAGGTATGGGAGGATTTAAGATAGGTATTACTAAGGTACAGAATCGTGCCAAAAGATAGGCATTCAAATTACCGTTTTAAATTTCCTAGTTCTGTTTTTACTACGATGGCTGGTTTGTTTCTGTTTGGTTACTTGATTGTTTGATTAGTTGGTTAAATGGTTGGTTGATTGTTTGGTGGCTTATACTGTCGATATAGTGTAGGCGATCATTCGTCGGCTTCTCGCGACGTTGACTTGAATTCAATACTGGGAGGTTTCTTTTATGACTGAAACAGACGAAGTGGCACATGTGCTGTTTATCTCCGAACATTTCGGTATTTTCTTGGCAATTATCTTTCCACCCATGTTTCATCTTCTTCGTCAGGGATGGTAGTAAAAAAGGACAATAACAAGGATTTCAGTATCAGCCCATTACTCGAATAAAACTACTAAAAGTCCGAGAGGGCAGTTTCGGCTTGGAATAAAGCTGTCTACGCTCGTCTGAACATATCGACCATTTATTCGTTTTACCCGACGGAAAATAAAATCACGATAGCAACTTTCTGCAGTAACAGTAGCTAACAAGTATTTTAAGTTTTAAAATGAAGAGCAAGAAGCCGCTAAAATGTCAAAGCCATTTAAAATATGAATTGCAGACACAGAAAATGTACACGAAAGTATATTGCCTAAAGACTTTGGTCTCTGTGATGGACCTAAGGATTTACATCTGTACATTCCTATAGGACAGTCACGTCGTGAAAAATTTCTTATCTGCCTTGGGCTTATTCTTCCTTGCCACTTTTTTTTTATTTCATCCTCACTCCACAACTCTCAACCCTCTCCACTTTCCACAACAAAAGCGACTAAAAATCAGCATTTCAAAAGAAAGCCCACCCCTTCTACTGCCAGCCAACTCCCAACTCTGGTGGGTGCGAGAGGAGGCACTTCAATGGCGCCAGAGAAGGTCCTCGCAGAGTGACATTCTAGGGAGGGACGGGGGACTCTGCTTTTTTGCAGCGTATTCAGATATGGATTTTATTGATTTAAGTTTTATTGAATGACATCAGTTTAATATTTCCGGTTTAATTAGGCCCTTTGTTATGGCCGAATTAACGACATCCTGATTATTAACGTGTGCAACTAGCGTCGCTCAGCGTACTAAAGTACAGCAAGTGTATATCAGTGACTTGCACTGCCTTTTGTTGAGAAATATATGGACTTGAACACAGCCTTTGGCACAGTGCATTTAAAGTAGTGCTGTGGTCTTCCTGATTGCAGGATCAAAAGAACGTTACTTGACATGTGACTAAACAAGTATGTGGTGGATTAATTTACAAGACGGTCATTTTACGTATAACGTACAATCGAGGTGCGTCTTACAACCATTGTTGCAGTGGAAAAGCAATATATGCTACATATTCTGAGGGTTTGTTTATAGACTTAGGTATCAAGCATGCAATGCACATGAGCCATATTGTTATCTGTGGACTGTCCGGATCTGCAATATTTTTCCAACTTTATCCCGTGAACAGCACGATTTTAGGAAAAAAAGTCATTGAACGTAAAATGTGTGTTTTGATTTTCTCTACAAAGTTCCGAAATATTTCTCATTCTAAATAGAAATGAGCGAGATAGTATCAAATATGTGTATTGATGTTCATGTAAAGCACTCGGTTGAATTATTTCGACAAGAGTTTTAAGAGAATAATCTAATATTACATTTAATGAAAAAGCGCCCAGTGGGTGTAGAGTTGCTCCATGCGGGCGAACAGAAGTACAGCCAGACAAGAGGAAGCTAATAGTCGCTTTTTTTCGGTTTTACAAAAACGCATAAAATTCATTAACTTTTGATAGCCTGGCAGTTACTTTACGTACGACCAGGTTTAACACTCAACATTTCCACACGGTGCTCACACTGTCTATATGTTTTGTACGGATCTCAGAAGAAACTGCGTATTTACCTTATACATCGTCAACTGATTGATTTTTTTTATACTACCAGAATTTCACAGTGTTTACGTTTCTTCTTTAAAGGGTTATCAATCAATAAGTTTTCTCTACCATTTGAAGATTTTCAAGAAAAACCAAAGCTCTAAATCACAAATATGTTACATGTACAACGAACATTTTATTCTATGTTAATTTTACATTTATCGGGTATTCGCATTACACAAAACTAAAATAAACGCTCATTCCAGACGAAGCTCTTAACGTCTTCTAGCCGCACATTTTTAATATATTTGCTTATCAGGATTGCTGGCGTCAATTACGCACTGTTCATGGCCATGCGTTGTAAGTTAATCTGTCAAAGTATATTCAGAACCGTCGGTGATAGGTAGGAGGGGAGAGATTTAAACGCTGAAACCGTTAGGAGCTGATAACGGACGATAGCAATCCAATCCAGTGTTAATTCAGTCACGTACGAGTGTGGTGTAAGTGGGAGTACAGAGAAGCCAGTCCCATTCCTAACAACGTACTCTTACACAACACGATATGCTGCCACAACACCCTGTTAATATTATGGAATTATTTTGTGAATGTTTTTAAAATGACTTTAGCAAGGAACAAC
>Ga0136643_10013178_pt1 | contig 12359 bp, 2 predicted proteins | sample TergutLab28metaG_FD_96883 | JGI IMG/M metagenome (GOLD analysis project Ga0136643, IMG submission 96883) | Labiotermes labralis P1 segment gut microbial communities from Petit-Saut dam, French Guiana - Lab288 P1 (version 3) (version 3) | ecosystem: Host-associated > Arthropoda: Insects >...
GTCATCCATATACAATAGGTGACTTATTTTCCTCTCAGTTCCATGTACTTGATACCCACAATCAGCTCTGTTCAACTCGTTTGTTAATGGAATAAGTGCAATGCAAAAGAGTAATGGCGAAATTATTATTATTATTATTACTATTATTATTACTCTTATTTGCACTGTTTTCCCTAGTACTTCTTTTACATTGTTTTCCTGAATGATCGTTTTGGTTTTGTTTGTTTAGTATATTGTTTTTGTGTATTTATACTGTTTTTGGTGCGTTCAAATAATTGCGAACAGTGTTTGCTTCTTCATTTCTGTCTGCCCGCATGTAAAATTCGGCTCTCAAAGATAGGATTTTCATGACACCTTATATTTGAGTATTTTTCGAAAATCCGCCGATAAAGTTCAAGTTTCATTAAAATCTTACATGAATAACGGGTACTTTACATGTAGACAAATATACATTTTTATCATATATCGTTCAGTTCTTCTTAGAATGAGAAGCAATGTTTCACACATAAGTCGTAGAGAAAATCAAAACACACAATTTATGTCCAATACCTTTTTTTTTAAATCGTGCCGTTCATGAGATAATGTGGAAAAATACAGTACAGCCGGGCAGGCCACAGACAACAATATAGCGCATGCGCACTGCATGCTGAATACCTAAGGCTACAAATACACACACTCAGGTTGTGTAATACTCGTTGCTTTTCCACATCAACAATGGTTGTACGAACGCGCCTTAATGTTGCATTATACGTACATTGCCTGTCTTGTGTTCTGTGTCTTTGTGCTTGCTTTATAACAGGCACTTGTGCTGTTAAGCCTGCACGTTAATAAATATCCAATGAAATGAAATAAATTACTTGTATAAATAACCTACCTCCTAAATACAGATTATGCGCACATTAACTTTACGGGATACAACCTCAAAGTGGTTTCGCGCCTTCGCCGCAATGGTAAATGTCCACTTACTAACATTTAGGACTAACCTTCACTATAATACACAACATGGCACAGAGTTACATAACGGCTCATTCTCTGGCTTGCCGCCACATGCATCCTAAACCGTCGCGAAAGGAAACCATATATGACAAACAGAGCTGAACTTTTTGTACCTAACATGACGCACGAATGTCCATGTCTCATTGACAAGGATAACAAAAGAAACTAGACGAGATCTGCATTCTATTTGGGATTGTACGCAGCGCAGAACCGCAGTTTCTTTCCGACGTTTCAAGACAACCAATCGCTCCCACCTTTCGTCTTGGACTGCCTGACCCTTGAAGATGGGACCGATGAGGAAGAGAAACGTCGGCAAGAAACTACCATTCTACGCTGCATAAAATCCCGAAAAGAACGCAGATCTCATTTACCCCGCGCGCAGAAACCTGAAATCACGCACCAAAGAAACTAAACTCAAATGAAGCGAAAGTCCATTTGACTTCACGGGTCTTGACACGCATCATCCCCTGAGACTCGAAAAGTCTTCAAGACCATTAAAAGCATGAATGGCATCATCTGGCCTTAAATGGGAAGCAACTTCATTCGCACACATATGCAAACAGCTCGTGTCTTCCCACTGGGTGACTAGGCACGTACATATGAAGGTCGTGCAGCCAGCGGATGTCGTAATGAGCGCTAAGCACTATTCTTCCGTCCAGGGACTACGCTCATGACCTAGGCTTATGTCGTAGGACACCACCAACATGGATGTTATACAAGTGGGGTGGGTGGAAATGGAGAGGACCAAGTGACAAACAGACTCAAGCGGAGGGCTCTGAATGTTTTGTGTTGTTACCAGGGAAAGAAATTTCTTGACCTTCCGAGCGACAGTCAGTTCGTAAGACAAATATGGCGTTTCCAGCATAACACCACGCCTACCTTCCGACTGTACATATTAGTATATTATTATTATTATTATTACTCATTTTTGTAAACAGGTGCAGATTTTGAATACGTTAGATCTGTAGGATATAACCAAGCTTATAACTGATGACTTAACAAAACACTGTTTCATGCATAATATGATCGTATCTTCACGGCATCACATTCCACAGTCCCAGCTACAGCCAGTTATCATCATCAGACCGAAAGCTATAGATTTTCGCACGGACACCACATTGCCGTTAACCAGTCTACTAAGATGTAATTTTAATAAAATTTGAACATTTTCCCAACGCCAATTTACATACATCACTTCCGGACCTACGTGAAGTGGTGGCACCAGCGTCGCTTCCGCATCACAAGTTCGCGTGCCCTCTATGTTGTTATTTTACTGAGAATCGGGAATTAATCAAAACCACTTCCCTTAAATGTGTCATTCATACAAGCTAAAATAAAATAAGTAAATAAATACATTTACCTAAAATCATCGCGTTATGCTAGTTAATTGGCAGCGATTTAAATTCGCACAAACACAACACGGACAACGTACGTTCATTTATTTTTATTTTTATTTACTTTCCTACAAAAGGTTTCAGTCGTTTCACTCGACCATCAGCAGGAAGAAAACATAATTACATAAATGGAAAAGTATGCTGTGGAGAAGGCATCTCGTTCACAAATGGGAATAATGGCTAATTTATGTATTTTATCAGGCTTGCTGTGAAGGACAGCCCGGTCCCAGTGGCCGCGCGGTCTAAGGCGTTGGGTCTGCGGCCGCTCGCCTGCTGAGATTGTGGGTTCGATTCCCGCCGGGGTCATGGATGTGTCTCTTGTGAGTGTTATGTGTTGTCAAGTAGAGGTCTCTGCGACAGGCTGATTACTCGTCCAGAGCAGTCCTACCAAACATGGTGCGTCGTTGTGTACGACATAGAAACGTCATGAATGAGGAGGCCGTGGTTCGCGTTTGGCCGCAGTGCAACAAGAAAAAACTATGAAGGAGAGGCCTCTTTCATAGCATACTTTTCCATTTATTTATGTTTTCTACCGAATGAAGATTTAATGGAACGACGGATACATGTTACAGCAAAGTCAATAAATGAATGCACGGTGTTCAAATGTTCTGTCTGTGTGGATTTAAATCGCCACTATAAAAATAACTTACAATCGTGTATAGTGTACGGATCAGACCGTGTCTTGGTTAATGGGTTAAAGTCTTGGTGCAGTACCCATACGCTACAAATAATAAAAACTTTAAAAAACTGTCAAAAAACCAGATTCGGAAATCAAATTCCTTACCTCCCAGCCCAAACGTACTGCACAGCATGAGCACAGATTCAAGTGACAACTCCGATAAACTTCCAATGCTAATAGCATACGTACACAGAATATGAAATGCACCAGTTTTCTGTTTGTTTAACCAATTGTTTGTACAGACGTATTTGGCAAAATGGAAACAAGTATGCTTGTGAGATCACCATGCTGCAGTGTATCTGTGTTAAGAACCGCTATATTTGAATTAACTGGTAACGTTGTATCAACACTATGCCACACTCTTTTAAATTCATACAACCAGTAATAATAAAATAACGAACATACGAACTTGTGAGATGGGACGAACGCTATCTTTACTGTTTCTGGGTCCTGAAATGATGTATTATGTGGGTCTTGGCAAAAAGTGTTATTCTCTCGTTGCGGGAATACTTTTGTGGAAAATAAAATGGCAAAATGTATGACAAAAATTCGACCCTTCTGACTTGCTACGCCGCGTAAACTGGTAAAGTTACCAGTTGGAACGGCCTTAACGTCACAGAATTAAATGTTCATGAACACGACAAACAGAACCTCAGATCTCGCAACATGGAGGGCATGCGAAACTTTTCGCTAGCTCTCAATTTTCGTGGTGATAACTACCGAAGGGATGGAGCCAGACATGTGAAATGTGGTACCAAGACGAAGTGAACATACGTTCACTTTGTGTAATATTCTTTGTAAGTCAACAATCACAAACATGTCGGCGTTGCGAAACTTTCAGGATATATCAGAAAGATTTAAATCGTACAGAATCTGTATTTATCTAATAAACTGTGCATACAAACGAAACAATAAAAACATCAACAACCATAACAACAGGGATGTAGAACTAGAAACCTAGACTTAGCGATAAAGAAAAGCTCACTGCTCGTGTACAGCAAGGAAGGAGTTCATCGCAGTACGCATCATTAATTATTAATTACTTAATTTATTATGTAATTAACTGTTAATTAGTTTTTGGTTCACACGACCAGCAAAAACTGGAAATACACGTTTGAAATACTAGCACTTATAAGTGTTTTGCTTTAAATCATATACCCTATTTTAAGGCTACTTAAGACTCAGAATCATATGGCAGCATTCTAGCTGAAAAACTAAAAAAGGCAACACAACTCCAAATCCCTACTTTACGCGTACATTTCCCAACTTGTCGCGTCATTGAAGCTTATCCGAACGGTACGAGGTCTGGCACAAAATAACCCGATATATTAAAACTTCAAGGTCTCATCCTTAGATTCATCATGTTTAAAGACTCGGGACTTCTAACACAAGACAACAATGTACTATAACGCAACAATGAGGCGCGTTCGTGTGAACACTGTTGCAGTGCAAAAGCACTAAGTATTATACATTCTGAGTGTTTGTCTGTAGCCTTAGGTATCCAGCATGCAACGCACATGCACCATATTGTCACCCTGTGGCCTGCCACGCTTTACAATGCTTTTCCACATTATGTCATGAATTACACGATTTTCGAAAAACGAAAATTTACTGGACATTAAATGCGTGTTTTGATTTTCACTACATTTTTTTTTTCTGAAATATTTCTCACTCTAAAAACTGAGAGAGATACGATCAAATATGTATATTGGTCTTCATGCAAAGTGCCCGCCATTCTTCTCCGATTTTAATGAAACTTTAATTTTCTCGACAGATTTCCTATAAACATTCAAATACCAAATTTCGTAAAAATCCATCCATCGGCAGCCGATTTGTTCTATTCGGGCGGACAGATGGGCAGACATGACGAGGCTGGTAGTCGCCCTTCTCAATTTTGCGAACGCGACATAAAAAAGCCTTCACTTCTCATTTGCAAAATTATTTATGTTCTTAGCGAAACGTGTTTGATTACTTCAGCTCGTTTAGTTAACTATTCCTTAACATACAGTTACCCTCCGCGAAGTTTCCTTGAGCTAACAAAGTACTGGATTTGACTGTCGACTCTTTCATTGCCACTTAAGTACACGAAGGACATCCAATAAAAGGGTGTCCCAATAAGAGCGCAAGATTTAAAGTGCGCGCCACTGTCGTTCTGTTAGGTTGGCGGCACAGAAACTTTAACACCTGTCATTTGTCATTTTTGCGATTAGTAGTCACGTAACGCTACACTAAGAAACAACGCGTTATTATTGTGAAAAATTTATTACAAAATTTATCACAAAATTAAATCTTACACTCTTACTGGGACACCCCTTATATTTAAATGCACAAGGATATTATTTAAGGACACTGTCAGGTAGGAAAATTATTTGTAATCAAGGCCTATGAAGAGCAATACACAGGATGCATCACCACACGGTACAGTGCCATCTGCATGGTGCAATGCGATAAAACACGAATTACTCTAGCGGCACACACAAGTGCTAATAGTTTCTTGCACAAAGTCATCAAAGTTACACGAAATATCACAGGCGTAGACAACAAAAGTTTTCCGTCTTCAATCCAAAGCTTTACCTGTGGCGTGTACGGACCGTATCACTCGAAATGAAGCAAATGATGTGTATCCGTCCGTCGGTCTATTGAGCAATCAACCCTCAACGACAATGGTTTCGTTTGGACGTAACGGGAACGTCTGAAATCGAATGAGTGTTGTCACAGAGCGACTTAATAGCCGGTAGCGTACCCTAATTATGTGCAAAACAACATAAGAAGAAAGCAACACAATAAAACGCATTCATCATCCTTGTTAATTACAAGTTTCGTCTGCAAAAATTTTCGATGCACTAAATGGTTACTGATGGTTGACTAATGGGTTTAACGCCGATTTAACTGCAATGGCTATTCGCGACTATGAACTCCTTCAATAGACATGTTGGGCTGAAACACGTTTTGGGGCTTGAAAGGAAAGCTGTGGTCCGCGTCATCCAGTTCTGTTCCAAAATTGTAGCCGGTCGATACTCTTGTGAATACCGAATGCCGTTCTAAATCCGTTCGCTATAGCGAGGGACAAACAGCCGCCCAGACGACGACGACTCTTTACGTAGTGTAACTAAACGCTCCTAAAACAGGAAACGTACTGCACAGAACAAGCAGCTTTCCTTGGTTTTCTGGGGTTCCACAAGCATACATGCGTTATAACAAACCTGCTAAATGCAATTATGATAATTTTGAATGTAATTTTGCTAATTTTCAATTGCATACCTTGTGTACATTCCCATCTATGTGCATCATCGGCGCCGGATTGTCGCTGCAAATAACCAATAATAAAACTTTGTTTTTTTTTTAATAAATGTAGGTCAGTATTTTATTATGTTTCAAAACGAAACTCTCATTTTTGCACCCCAAAAATTAATTCCATTTTATAGGGGTTCGGTGAAAACACGAACTTAGTCAAAAGTGTTCCATATAAATTCAGAATCCGAAGGCAACTTAACTACTTTATTCACAATTCTTAATGCTACAACAACACTGCTTACAATAAAGTACCAAACTCCAGCCTCATACGCATAATTTCCAAACCAGCTCTAATACTCGCCACTCAAGGTGTTTTAAAAAGTATTAACTTTCTAAAAAAACAGACTGCAGGAGAGAAATGGGGACATAACTTCTACAAATTTCTCCTTTAGGAAACGAGGATAAAGTAATAAAAACGTTCTATAAATATAAAATTGTGTGTTCACCTGTCTTGCTATTTCGGTTATCTTTATCTGCAGTCTCCGATCACAAGAGACGTCTGCCAGCTTAGTTTATACGCTACAGGTAACACACATTACAGGTTCTGCTGGAGCCTCGCGATTTCATGCGATTCAATTCTGCTAACTCAGCACTTTAGTGCAACTGCTAACATTGCGTGAAATGTTGATATACTGCCGCACTCATTCACATTCGAACTTAGATCCAGAAATATCGTACAGGCCTTTAACGATCAGTAATTATTTTTAGGACGGCTGAATTTAGGGGGCCACGATGGGGAAGGCAACTGCATATGTACATGACTGTGGTGGGGAAAGCTCTTGGAAGACCGAGAATGAAATGGGAGGATAACATTAAGATGGATCTTAAGTACAACTATAAAAATTGGAGGCTGATGAGAGTACATGAGGGCCGTGTCCAAAGGCGGACTTAGGCAGCAAATTTTATTTTATTCATGCCACGATGTAACTTATTAATGATATTATCAGTAACTCAAGACTACGCAGCGTCTAGAGTCTATATGATGATAGTAATGAATTGGACAGGATGTGGAAGGAAGCGGCACAGACCTAATTTACGGTATTATCCCGACATACAGATCGAGAAAGACGGTCAGAAACTTGAATGCAACAAAACAAGAGATCCTGAAACCGCCGCATTCACCACCTCGTCTTCGTGTTCATGTAAGAGTGGTGCATTATTGGACAGTGAAACGCAAGCAATCTTGGGTGAGGACAGCTCTGTCAATCAAGGCGTACGACCTTATCGGGCACAGAGCAGTGAACTCCACTCAGGGGCGCACTTTCCTCGGATTCAAAACCGAATGAATCGCAAACATGGCGCACTCTGTTGGTAGATGAAATTCTTGCTCTTTGTAATCCTGCCAAAACAAATACATAAAGGTAATTCAGTTGCTTATCTAACTAGTTTGCTATTACAAAATGCGTAAAGGCCCTGTTATAAAGCGAAACGCACACACACAATAACGTTGTCATTAAGAGGAAATAATTGAAACCGTGTTAAGTGTGTAACAGCTAATCTCTCCAACGTGACACGGCATACAACTGACCACGTTCCAAGAAGAACCCGTGATGTACTTTTTTTCTCTAACAGACCAGAAACAACAGAGGAACTCATACAGATTTGCCTGCACATACTTATATTGGAATCTCCAACATGTCCAACGAGACTTCGTCTAGTCACAAAAACCTTAAAGACCAGGTTTGTGATGAAACTGTGAGATGAATAAACTCTGAACATCTCTTTATTTACTCATTTCGAAACCGGTCATCATCCTGCTTTCCAAAACGCCAAACAAAGAGATACACGGAACAATAATGTAACGAGTTCTTAGCGTACGGGTGTCAAACGGAGCCTCTTACTGTCAAAGGAAGAAAAGAGATCAAAAGACTTCCAAGCCAAAATGCTGTGGAAAATACATGACGCTGGGAAGAGAGCAGTAATCGTTTCGGATATTATCATAGTATAACCAACAAGGAGTAACGTAACCTATACAGATCATCTTGTATAGTTAGAATAATAAAATCCAGGTAGCTACGATGAGTTACACATGTGGACAGGATGCGAGACAACTCATACTATATTCTGGTGTGGTAACTTCTCAGGAAACGGAGACGTAACGTACATCACTAACAATAATTCTAGGATAAAAGGCTGCAAGAACGGGATGTGGATTAAACTGGTTCAGGAATGTGGCGGTTTCAGGCAGGGCAGGTAGGCTACTGAACTTTTCGAGTTTTGTCACAACAGACTAATTCCTTATTTACTACACCTTGCTGTACTTCCTGCGTTAAAATCGACTTAAGTGACTATAAAGATTTCTCGCTGCTTCCATATATGTGTGTGTGTGTGTGTGTGTATGTGTATATATATATATATATATATATATATATATTCTAAGACAAAAATTGGCCCCAACAACACCATCGCACTTTTGAAACAATCACCGGCTAGTTGGTACAAAATGCGGAGAAACACACAAAGGTCACGGGCAAGAGACCACAAGCCGCAATGAATGATGAAGCGAATGCAGGCTAAAAACAACTCTTCCTGATATGTGGCGTGTTGCACTGTACAGTCTTGGGAGTTGGATAACACGTGGTAGCATCCTCTCGCAAGTTTTCCGTTATCTCGTAAACGGCACACCTCGCCCTCCAAAACAAAACCAAGTAGAAACGTTTAATTTGGAGAGAAGGAGAGTGATAAAGAATTATTACGAAACCAGCCAAGAACATGTCTGTCTTCTGAACTGTGAACATAATGAGACAAGAATGTTGTTTAACGCAAGTGCGGACATACATAAATTCTACAGATGACGGAAGGGCAGAACGCGAGGTGGAAATATGACGCAAGGAAACAATTGCGAAAGAACGTTGCCTGAAGGGCATCGGGCACCACGGGACACAATTACGAGCTTCTGATCAAAGTCATCTGCGCTCATCTCCGAGCAAGACGAAAAGAATTCATCGGCATACAGTTGAAATGAATGCTACGACGCATCTCAAATTACTTGACATATACGTGTAACTTGACATAAAACATCCGCCCCACTGCGCGACAAAGGACGGACCTGTTCACAGCAACAAATGTATTCGGCGAAAAATGCCCAAAATTACGCCCCTCATTATGCGTTTTTTTTTTTTACATACTACTGTCACATCTTCTGTCTTCAGCCCAAATAGTCTCCTCAATACAGAAAGGAAACACAAAGAAACCGATCGAACTACGCGGTCGGGTGGTTACAATGCCGGCCGAGTCAGGTTTAAATCTACGTCCGAACCGCAGTCACACTGCGATTTCAGTGACTCTAGTCAAACCTAACTAATGCCGGCACATAAACTCAATTCAGAACCCAACCACATCGCTTTATATTCTTTAAAACTCTCTCTCTCTCTCTCTCTCTCTGCTCTTACCATCCTGCCATTCGACTACGCATAACGTGAGTTACTAACGTCGCCGTGAAATAAAGCACGCCTACATCAACACAAGGCTAGAGGAAACAGAGCTCGTACTCTTCGTCATAATCTTTTATGTTTATGGTTCCGTGCATCGCTGATCTATATTAATAACTGTCCAACGAGATGCAACACAAAGCAGTCTATTTATTATTCTGCAGGTTCACTCTACATGTTTCAGGTGTCAACCACACCCATCATCAGGAGTACACAAAACTGTAACTACAGCTTCCGATACTGGTCATATTTTTTGGCCAATCTGGCCACGTTGGAGGGAGGTAGCTGCACAAAAAATATGACCAGTACCGGAAGCTGTAGTTACAGTTTTGTGTACTCCTGATGATGAGTGTGGTTGACACCCGAAACATGTACAGTGAACTTGCAGAATAATAAATAGACTACTTTGTGTTGCATCTCGTTGGAGAATTATTAATATCTTCAAACATTATTAGGGCGATCTAATCAAGAAATTGATGGGCAAACCTATATTGAAATGATGGGGGAAATGCAGAAGTCATTCAGAAGGAACGCCTTGGAACACTTCAGTGTAAATTCAAGAACAATATTGAAATGGATCTTACAGAAATAATATGGATGTGGTATTAATTCAGGTGGTTCATGCTAGTGACGTGTGGCCGGCTGCTGTGAACGCGGCAATGAACGTTCGTGTTCTATAAAAAGCAGGATATTGGACAACCTACGTGACTATCGGCTTTACAATCACGACTATTGCCCCTTCTCAAACATATTCAATCCTGATACACTTCCAAACCAACCAATTCAACTTTTTTTTGTACATTTTAACGAGCAGACGGAAAGACAAAAATATTCTGAACTGAAAGGTAGCAAGCAATGCCAGAATAATTTTGGCCTGTCACATATTCAATTGATTTCCAATGGTTATTATGGGCGAAGCGACAAAGTTACATCATCTAACGTCATTTTAAGTGCGTGACCCAGCAAACCGTTTCACCACACGTTATAACCATCTCTACAACTTTAGTTCACGGCAGACAACATTCCGGTATATGACAAATTCAAACCCCCAATCGTTTCTATACGAAAGCCACGAGCAGACAGACAAGAATGCGTGGGCGTTACACCACTGCCATTACTTGAGAACTGCGCTCTTCTGGGCTACTAGGTAGCGAATAGTGGTAATTTCTTACCGACGTTTCGTGACAACCCATCGGTCCCATCTTCAGAACCCCTGAAGATGGGACCGACGGTTTGTCCCGAAATGGCCGTAAGAAATTATCACTATTCGGTACCTAGTAGCCCAGAAGAGCGCAGTTCTCATCTACTTCGCAGCGGACGACTGAAATCACGCATTGCCGTTACTGGCCTCTGACTACGCGTCACAGGTGTCCGATGGTGACGGTCAATGAAAACGAGCGTACAACATCGCGTGCGTGGGTCAATACTGACACGGCTACTGCGTACGTCGTGAATACAATATGTGTAGAGTTGTATCAGGCCCACGCTAAATACACACACACACACACACACACTACGCGGTAGCTTTCCAAACTCGCCGCGTCACATCAAAGTGTAATTATCCACGTACCACCATTATCGATTGCTGCCCGGACTTCAGCCCTGTTCTCGCCTCAAGTTGGCAAAATACGCGTTTTCTTACACACACACAAAAAAAACTGCGCACTGGATGTGGTGTGCATGAAGTCGGGCACGCCAATGCAAGCGATTTACTTCACCACTACCTGTAAGATGTATGTCACCTGTAACGGGTGGGTTTGTCACCACGTACAGCTCTGGACGGTAGAAATCTGTTGTGGGGTCACAACACTTAGCTTCCCCTTGCTGGTGTCGAGAACAATTTCCCGTCACGTTTGTCACAAGGGCAGAGTTTCAACGAAAACAAATTTTAAGCAGCTCTATTTAACGGCTAATTACTTATAAACAGAAGGCAATAAACACGTCTATACGCGCACGGCTTTGGGAATTACACAGTCTGAAACGTCAGCCAATACTGAGGAGTCCGTTCAGCCCTAAAACGAAGCCGCATCACTGAGTACTCGGTTTCCGACATTTAGAAGGAACACTGTGCCTTCATCTTCAAGGTCTAGACCCAAAAGAAGCATTCCTCGGCCACGCTGACCTACAACACTTCAAGACTCTCACCAGCAAATACATTTCAAAACTACTCGAGCTCCTCTTACTCTTCTAAGGTACACACGAAAGCATCACGATTCTCCGAAACTCTGATACGTAGCTACCAAATTACACGGCGCCAATGCCCAGAGATGTATTCTTCATAGTCACAAAACCGCTTTCAGACTAAACAGTCCTGTAAAAGGTAAAGTGTTCCCGTTACAGGCCCGGTGTGGCCCAGAGGGTGGGTAGAGGTATAGCTCTACTCTTCCGTGACTGCGGCACTAGAAGGGTGTGAGTGGTCAGCAGCACGCCCCGACCGCACTTTACCCCCGGGAAAGACCCGGTACCCATTTTACAGGAGGCTGGGTGGGCCCCAGGGCCGGTCTGGACGGGCGGAAAGACTCGTCCCCACCGGGATTCGATCCCGGACCTTCCAGCCCGTAGTGA
>Ga0136643_10013181_pt1 | contig 12355 bp, 8 predicted proteins | sample TergutLab28metaG_FD_96883 | JGI IMG/M metagenome (GOLD analysis project Ga0136643, IMG submission 96883) | Labiotermes labralis P1 segment gut microbial communities from Petit-Saut dam, French Guiana - Lab288 P1 (version 3) (version 3) | ecosystem: Host-associated > Arthropoda: Insects >...
GACGCTTGTGAGTGCGGTAATGAACCTTCGGGTTGCGTGAAATGCGGGGAATTTCTTGACTAGCTGCAAACCAGTTAGCTTCTCAAGAAGGACTCTGCACCATGGAGTAAGTAAGTAAGTAAGTAATATATATTAATATGATTACAGACACTAAATAAATTGAATGATGGTATTAAAAGGAGCTTTGAACAAACAAATGACTAAAGAATCTCAGCTAAGGTTATATAACATTACGCCTAAAGCAGTCCTAACTACGGCAGTGAGAACTGGATTTTGAAACAAAGAAGTCCATAAACACTTGAAGCAGCACAAAGGGAATTTTTAAGAGCACTCCTTGGACTGACAACACTAGACAAAATTAGAAACACAGAAACCGGAGAAAGACTAAACGTAAAAGAACATAGTTCAATAAATTGAAGAATACCGACGTGAATGGTAAGCCTAAAAAAAACGTAAAAAAGGGAAACACCAGATTACCACAGTAAGCCTTAAAATATCAACGAACGTGTAGGAGAGATCGGGGTAGATCGAGAATATGATGGAGCGACCAAGCTCATCTTCAAAGACAGGAACAGGCTCAATAAATAGCCTAAACCTGAGGAGGTTCTAAATTGAAATAAGAATAATTATGAAATCCTGTTCCACACAGCCATTCTACTGACAAATAAAATATCAGCTTATTTTGGTAAATGGTATATACCGTGACCACATGTTTCGGCTATTATATAGCAACTTTCAAGTCAAATCCACGCACGTTACGTCTTAAATCTAAGTATACTAAAAACAACGCATGGAAATATTAATTTATGAATTATAATTTCTCAGATTTCTACTTTCTGAGGTACAAACCCTTATTCCATTTTTAAATCTAAGGGCAAAAAACTCTGTACCGGCATGATGGGCCGCTGGCATAGTACTGGGCACTTTCACTTTAGCAGAGTCTGGATTTAGTTTCTCATGCAAATTTTGCTTACAGAATTAAATTACATTATAATCAGCAGTTTATAGTTTATTGCGATATACTCCATATACAGTGGTTAAGGTGCTGTGCTACAAATCGGAAGGTCGCTGGTTCGATTCCAGATGGTGTCACTGGAATTTTTCATTGACATAAAATCCTCCCGATCACACTATGGCCCTGGGGTCGACTCAGCCCGTAACAGAAATGAGTACCAGGAGTATTTCCTGGGGGCAAAGGCGGCCGGTGCGTAAGGCTGACAACCTACCATCATCCTGTGCCGTTGTCACGAAATCTGGTAACCTTAACTTCCTGGAACCCTCTGGGCCCCTCCGGGTCTGTAACAGGACTGATTTACCTTTACCTTTTACACCATTTACTTACATTTAAGACAGAAAACGTCAGGAACTTTTCTGAACATAGCTACTTGCTAGCCGAAACATGCAGTCACGATGTATGGTACAGGTAAAGTTGACCCTAGAACAGAACACGAGGGCCCAGAGGGGGAATTGAGGTATAGCTTTATTTTTTCTTTAACCTCGGCGCTAGAAGTGGGTGGGTGGTTAACGCCACGCCCCGGCCGTCTTAACTCTGGGTAAAAAAACCCGGTACCCATTGTACAGGAGGCTGGGTGGGCCCCAGGGCCGGTCTGGACGGGTGCAGAAAATCTTGCCCTCCATCAGGTCTAGAACCCTGAACCGCCCAGCTCATAGGAATCTTTATACAGACTGAGCTATCCAGTAGCAGTTTTTAGCAGTAATAATAATCATCATCATCATCATAAACATCAAGGACTGGACCCTTTGATCCGTTCCGTCACCACAGTTACAGTTGCTCGCGCCAACGCTTCTTCGGTCTTCGAAATGTTCTCCTTCCTTGTGGTCTGTAGTGGTATGATTTCAAAGGGATTCGGTTTTGTGGCATTCTTTGCAATTGTAGAAGCCAGTTCCGTCTGTATTCATCTATCCTGTCTAGTAAGCCTGCAATCCCTATTTCGCGGCGTATGTAGTCGTTTGTTTTGTGGTCATAAAGGGTGTAGCCTGCCAGAGGTCTCAGTAACTTCATTTCTGCCGCTTCAATTCTTCGTCTTTGTATCACATATAACGCCATACTGTACAAGTCCGTATAACAGTTGTGTAAATAGGATTTCGGATTTCTAATCGGAACCATCTCTGTCACAGTCACACACTATCGGAGAGTTCCGTCTAAACTCATCCAGTACCATCAGCTCCAGGCTCCGACAGATAGTTAGCTACTACGTGACAATTCAGTTTCACGTTCTACGAACCTTGCTCCGGGGCATATATCCCCTGGTACCTATCTGGAAGGAGGTTGGGCGTGGCAAGGAAGACTCAATGCACCAACCAAGACCTGAACCATTGTCGTCGAAATCACCTTGCCGACTGAGCTACCGATTCAAGCACGCACAATTAAGCTGCCAGCAAAAATCGACAACAAACAGATAATACTCAGTTTCCGTCCTTTTTTTAGCAGAAAAATGGAAACTGTGAACAAAAGGTCTTTGTTACTGACAGCATTTTTTTCCTTGCGCAAGGTTTTAAACCCTGTCCGGTCGTGACCAGATTTTGTGTTTTCTATTCTAGTTTCTTTTTATCCTCGCCACAAAGAGCGGCTGTCATGGATCCAGTCTGTATTCCTTTCATCGTCCAATTTCGTTGACCCTATGTCACCTCCTCGTCACATTTCCTTGCAGTTCTTATACCTCTCTTTTAAATGATTTTTATGACAATTCTTTTTGGTGAGTTCACAACGAAAAGTTGCAAAAATTCTCCCACTAGCTTCGCCATGTCTGTTTATTGTCATTTAACAACTCGCCAAGCGCTGCATGGATTACAGTGGTATTTTAATTTGGAGAGTTCTACTCCAATGGGACGAAACACACAGATTTGGGTTAAAATGGGGCAACAATAACGGACCCTTTGAGTTAAGGCTTGCATGACTTTCTGTTTATTGGCAGGAACATTTTTTGTTAGAAGAAGTTGTCCAAAAAATACAACACATGCAAAACGCAATTTTTTCGCAAATCTTAAGAGTTTAAAGAAAATTAAAGGAAAGTGATACAATTCTGTCAGCATACACTGCAGCTACGTACATTGCACAATTTTCATGTTGGTACCGTACATCAATGAGGATTAAAACACTTTATTATCCAACAGATGAACAAATATATAATTCGTGGATACAATTACAATTATTATAAAAGTATTTAAAACTGCTCCAACATGTTTCGGATCACAAGGGATCCATCATCAGGGAGCTCTATACAGTGCTTGGCTAAAATTACAGTAATGGTTCTATCTCGTCCGTTGATATGGACGTAGTCGGTGTTATGGCAGCATATTTGCCGGTGGTGCGTGTGTGTACTGCTCAGTCTAGAGAGGTGCGTGTGTGTACTGCACAGTGTAGAGAGGCACTGCCTATGGAATTTCATTTTAAATATTTTATAATAATTCTAATTGTATCTACGAATTATATATTTGTGCGTCTGTTGGATAATAAAGTGTTTTAATCGACACTGATGCACGGTACAAACATAAAGATTGAAGTCTGCTAGAAACTTAACATTTCGAAAGATCCTCGTGCATGTCGAAAGTATAAGCGTTTGTGACTTAGCTACCAGACTACACGGCGTCACATCCCAGAGGAAGGTAATTTTTATTGTCATCGTCGTGAAAAACGCAAATCTCGCAGTTACAGAAAATAAGGTTAGCAGGCTTTTGTGTCAACGGTTATGAACGCTCACGTTATTTAATAGCTTAAGGACTATCAGGTTCTCAATAAGAATTCATTTCTAAGGAGTTGTTGGTTTGCGTGCAAACACAGTATTAATACTGTGACTAATTTGTTCCCTGCAAACAGTAGGAGAAACATTGTAAAGGTAAAGTTAAATCAGTCCCATTACAGGCACGAGGTGCCCAGAGGTTTCCAGGAAGTTAAGTTTCCCAGATTACGTGACAATGGCCCAGGATGGTGGTAAGGTTGTCAGCCTTACGCACCGGCCACTTTTACCCCCAGGAAATACTCCTGGTACTCATTTCTGTTAGAAGCTTAGCCGACCCCAGGGCCATAGTGCGATCGGAATGATTATGTCAATGAAAAACTCCAATAACACCATCTGGAATCGAACCAGCGACCTTCCGATTTGTGGCACAGCACCTTAACCACTGTGCTACTGCGGTCCCCTGGGAGAAACATTGTAATAGTAATATATGTGGTTGATACTGTTGTGAAAACGAACATTACTTCATCTGCGAAGTGACGCCATTTGGTTTGGTTCCCCTTCTACAAATCAACACCTATCAGCTGCACTGACTTACAATGACTCACGCGCTGACCTGTGCTTACTGCCCTCTCTACAGTAATATCCAAGTTACCCTGTCATGTAGGCAACACGCCCCTCTAAAATGTTGGCACCTAAGACCAAACTACACGGTACCACGTCCAACATGTTGCTTCACACTGTAACGCTTCTGACTTGTATTAGAGAGGTGCGCCTCTTCGAATCTCGACCTATGAACCAACTACTCCGACTGGGGATTTTGTTCTTTTGCCCCGTCCAAAAATAATGACGAATTAGTGCTGCATATTAGGCCACGACCACTTCCTTCCACATCTTCTCCAGTTCACAGTCTTTAGTCGTCGCCGGCATTGCATAAGTCATGTAGGGAGTGGAGGTATAGAAATGAAGGCTTAAATCCACTCATTCTTAACCTCGGTATGAGGAGGTGACTGGTGAGCTTCACGCCTCGGTCGCATTACCCCCGGGAAAACAGCCCGCGGTAAGCATTAAGCAGGAGGCTGGATGCGTTTCAGAGGCGGTATGGACGCTTTAAAAAAGACAGAATCTCTTGCCCCTGTTGGGAACAGAACCACAAATCCTCGGTCTTCCAGCCTGAAACCTAGTCACCACCTCAGCAGTTCGCTATCATCCTATTATTCGAAGCCGTACAGAGAATGAGTTACATCGTTAAACAATCTACAAATGCAACAGTACACAACTGCACTGACAGTGTGGCTCTGAGACCAAACGATGCAACGGCAGTGTACGGCACATTCTCATTATCTACTGTACACTGACCTTGTAGATTCCGGAGTTACATTGTTAGGCAAACACACACAGTCACGTGACTTAATGTCCTAATCATACGAATAACATTCCACAACTTCTCCCTCACGTGTCATACAGTCAGCCTCCTGCAGGCCTACAGGCGTTTTTCCTGCAACTCAGAGCTCAATAATCCCATGGTCACGTGAGGAGCGACACGAATCGATTTCCTTTGACGTTGCTAGATATTCATGTCAATAGTTTTGTACCGCATTTTAACAACGTACTTCAGTTTTATACATTAATACAATCGACAACACATACATTCACAAAACAGATACATTAATAATATTTATTGTTATTAAACTTACTTATGATTAATTGGTGTGCACTTTGTTGTTTGCTTTACGTATTTATTTTCTTGGTTATTCTGACCTCTTACTGCCTACTCATTTTATGTGTAGTCATTTTATCACCTGATTACATACATGGACAAGTACATGCTCGGTAGAACTTCTCTGGACGAAGGAATGGCCCGTTGCAGAGACTTCCGACAACACACGACACTCAACAAGAGACGAACATCCGTGCCCTCAGTGAGATTCGAACCCGCAGTCCCAACTAGGGAGCTGCCGCAAACCCACTGCCTTAGACTGCACGGCCACCTTGATCGGTGTTGTACTATTTGATCATTTAAATAATATTAAGAAATTCAAAACCTACCTCACAGAAAACACAGTACAGCATTTTTCATTGTGTGCATGATACGATACATAAGCACAACGTGCCGGTAAAATGCGCAGTGTCTAGAATGCTAAAGCAGACATTACGTACAGTAAATCTAGGAAGTGTGTCATCCCCGTTGTGTGTGTGAAACTAGGAAAAGGTATGTAGTCACACACAACTTAATCACTGAGGTGTATTTAATCACTATGTGATGGAAACAACTACATGTTCGGCCTGTATTGGCCATCATCAGGTTGTCGAGGGAAATTAAGGGCTAGCTATAGGCATGCGCGCGCGCGTGGTGTAGAGATCTCTACATACGCATAGCTTCACAAACCGAATCAAAGGGCTAGCTATATGCATGCACGCGCGCGTGGTGTAGAGACCTTTACATATGCATAGCTTCACAAACCGAATCGCACTGCACTGCACTGCACTGCACTGCATTGATTCGGTTTGTGAAGCTATGCTTATGTAGAGATCTCTATACCACGCGCGCGCGCATGCATATAGCTAGCCCTTAAGTTCCCTCGACAACCTGATGATGGCCAATACAGGCCGAAACATGTAGTTGTTTCCATCACATAGTCATTAAATACACCTCAGTGATTAAGTTGTGTTTGACTACATACCTTTTCCTAATTACGTACAGTAACCATTGTGTTCTGACTTCTTTATTCTGCATAACTTAGGCATATGCTGAATTGTCATTAAATTAACCACGAGCAGAGTACTTTGACGGTTCGCTGTGTTTCCTCCAACTGTTACAGCAACCGTGAAACACGTACGAGTATTATTATACCATAAAGCCATCGTTGGCTGATATAGTTTTAGGCTACTGTTATAATTTGTTACTAGTAATTTTTAATAAAATTTTAGTACAGCTGGCAATAATAAACCATTGTCTTAAGTTTTTTATGTCAACCATATTATCCAGTCTCATGCTGTTCAAACTGAAATTAGCATCTTAAATACTTGCGGCGTAAAAATCGAACATACGCAGAAAAACACCCCTAGAAATATATTTAATGTAGCAAAGAATTTTTGCGTATTACACATACAGTCGAACACAACTATATTTCACCTAATAATACAGTTGTAGTGTAGTTGTGTTCGAATGTATGTGTAATACACAAAAATCTCTGTTATTGAACCAACACAACGGAGATGACGCACCTCAAAATTATAGTTAATATATTTAGAATACAAGGAAATTTACTGAATTTTTAAAGATATGCTGCATAATCTGTTTTATTTTCCACAACACGCTGTTTATTTCAAAGTTTTATCTTTTTCTATTCAAACAATACTCACGTTTTTCATAAAACATGCGCCGCAATTTAAATACCCACCCCGGTCGCTGAAAGTTTAAATAACTGCCCTAGGGTTAGTCTGGAGAACCCTATACAACTTCAGCTGTACATAAAATTCGCAGCTTTTGGTACAACACAGAGTTCATCAGCATGACCTCGAAGACTTAACGCACGTTCCCATTCGAAGCCACATGAACTCACTCCACACGCTCGTACCCTAAATGTTTAATGTACTTTCCTACATCATTCTTCCACTAAAGCCTAAGTTTTCAATCTGCTCTCTTATTTTCAGTTCTTCCATTAAAATTCTGTCCTCTCGCACTTGCGTGCCACAGTACCTGTCCATTTTATTTACTTTCTTTTTTGGACATATTTTCTGATGGTGTAAGATGAGGAAAACATTGTAGGACAGCAGTTGTGGGTGACAGTCACGAAGCGCACAGTTTCATAACCACATAAAATTCTTCGGCAAGCTGAAAAATTATCGATTGCTCAAGGAAGACCTGAGCCAGGAGTTTACTTTCCACGCCATAACCAAAGAACAAAGCAGCTAATATGAAATGTTAGCCTGTTTACATAACATAATGTTCAAAGTTTCGGTTAGCTACTAGTTATTGGAAAATGTTGGTGAGTGAAGAACTGACTGAAAATAACCGACGATGCCTAGCAAAGACTAACAAGAGTCACAGGAACTGCCCTCGCCGTTTTCGATGCAGATATTACAGTGACACGGAACCGAAGCAGCAACCTGCACGAATAAGTCTCAGACGTGGGTCATCCCTGTGGACTTCCAAAATGGCAGATGTCTGCCGCTCCATATGACACCACCACAATTCTTCATTCACGACGTCTAGACTGTTACGCAGGTATGAAGTACTTACTGCCTACTGACCAAAAAGTGGGAAAATTTCCATGCGGGCTCTTCGGGCTCTGTTTTGTGTTTATTACTCATTCATTCACTCATTCCTTGGTCTATCTTACGGCATGTCCATTGCCTCTTCCACAGCGAGTTCGCCACAGAATGCGTTCTAGTGCATCCTCTTTCAATTTCCAGTATCCCCTCTTGGTCTTAAGGTCATCCAGTAGCTGCTTACGTCTTCTTCCTCCTCGTGTATCCTTCCATATATCATTCCTTGAATAGCGTGTTTTAGAAGGCAGTTCCCACACAAGTTGTGACCAATCCATTTAACAATCTTGTATTATTTGTAGAATATTCCTTTCCTCCTTGACTCTAAGTAGTACTTCATTCCTCACACGGCCGGTCCAAATTATCTTCTCCTTCCTTCTCCAGCGCCACATTTCAGAACTTTGCAGGTATTTCTGGTCTAACTTCCGAAGTGCCCCAGTCTCAGCACCAAACAAAGCTCTGCTCCACATGTGTCAATGCACTAGCTTCTTCGTTACACGTAAGTTCCAGTTTGTTGGTGAAAAGAATCTTCTTCTTGAATGCTGCTTTTGCCATGACAGTCCTGGATTCAATTTCACGTGTACATCTTGCATCATTTGTTATCACGCTGCCAAATAGTTCAAATAGAAGAGAAAAAATGTGACGAATAGACGTAAATGGATCAATTTGCATATTTGTTTGTGAGATTTGAGACTGTCATGTTGGGGAGAATCAAGGTTACGGGTCTTCTGCGATATGACGCCGTGCTTCCGACCTGAAGATGAAGGCAGCAGGTTCCCCCGAGACGTTGTCACGTTTCTGCGATGTCATAGGTTCAGAACCCAGAAGATTCCAATCTTAAAGCGGTTTATTTTTATAAGGATAATCGCTGACGATTGCCGGCCCCAGTGACCGCGCGGTCTAAGGCGTAGGTCTGCGGTCGCTCGCCTTCCGTGATCGTAGGTTCGAATCCCACTGGGGGCATGGAAATTTGTCTGTTGTGAGTGTTGTGTATGGTCAGGTAGAGGTCTCTGCGCCGAGCTTATCACTCGTCCAGAGGAGTCCTACCGATTGTGATGCATCGTTGTGTGTGATGTAGAAAACCTAAAGAATGAGGAGGCCATGGCCGGCGTTGGGCTGCAGCGCCACAGGAAAAAAATCCCTGATGATTAATGATAAAGGATAGTATTACGTACTTAGTGACTACCATATCTGCCATATCCGTCGTCGTATTCTGAAATGAGTTTTGCCACTTGCAGCACCGGATTCAATGTCACTGTTTCTTTCCACTCCATAGGACCGCCGACAGCGAGTTCGGGTCCCGGTAGCAAAGGCGGACCGTCAAAAAATCTTCACACTAAATCGGAAAGACTGACTCTAAATTGCAGAGTGAATTGGGCTTAGTACACAAGGGTTAATTTGTACAGTGGACAAATGATGGTACTACAGAGAAAGACAAAAACCTTTGCAACACAGGGGGGGCCCGGTGATTTGTCCCCCCCCCCCGCCATAGGCACTGCACGACACGGCACCGCGGTTTGCAATTACACGGCACACACACACACACACACACTCACACACACACGCCTCAGGCGGTCGGTGAGGTGTGCAGGCTGCACAAGAAACTGTTTTCACATTGAATCCTATGTGACTTCGAGATTCCTGTCATTCATCATCCCACGTTGCTCAATACTGGTCTGTTACCGCCTCCTGAGGTGTACGATAGCCCTCAGCAGTATAATGTGCTTGGTCTTGGCTTCATACTGCCGACATCTTGCCGCGCACATAGCGAAGCACTAGGAACGTACATTACCAACAGCCAGCCTGCGCTGTTACCGCCTAAGACCAACTATCCCCCGCATTTCTCTGTAAAAAGCGCCAACAGTTCATAGCCCCAAGCTACAATGTGTTACGTAGTGCTTGGAACTAATGATTTCTATTCACTAAACGACGGTTCACGTGAACTGGGTCGAGAGTCACGCTCAGCTGGTCGCGCCTCATCCACAGATCCTCTCTCCATTGCCCTCGTCACGATATTACCGGGTCGCACAAGGCCGTAGCTCAGCTACTTCCAGCCCTTCGTCTTCCGCGGGTTATGACGTCACCTACAAAACTCCCAGGCAGGCGATAAACAGCGTTATGCCATACATAAATAGCCTTGATAACTCGGTGTACACTCATGTTCTGGTAAACTGTAACTTACGGAGTGAGGAAGCGGGGAAGGAACAAGTAGCAGGGAGACGCAGGGTGTTGGGCCGGTACCAGCGTGATTTCAGGCTTCTGGGGTGGCGTTAATGAGACCTGGGCTCTTTTGGGATTTCATGTAGCGTAGAACCATTCTGCGCTGAGTGAAATTCATAAATAGGGCAGATCTCAGGCTGCTGTCTGTTTCATGGCACGAGATGTCAGTGAAAAATACCAGTCGCTAGAATATTTGAAGCTGGCACAGTCATTGTAATGTAAGTGATTGTTGATTTAATTCATAGAACCAACATTACATGCGCCAAAATATACACACCAGTATGCTCAGCATGCGAATGCCCACCCCATGCTGTTCGCATTCCTTAAATATCTTCCAAGTCTCAGTTTACCTCAACTACATAGTAGTAACTACGCCCGTACGCTAGTGACTGCAGTCACAAAAAAAGACGTCTCTCCACAGTGTACTGACTTTCTGTGGGGCCCACACAGCCTAGTATGCTATGGGTACCAGCGAACATTTCGTCCAGGGTAAAGAAGAAGGTGGCGTGAAGCTGGCCATTTATCTCCATCTGCTGTCGAGGTTAAGAAAGTGTGTATTTACACTTCTACTACCCCATCCACTCCCATCCTTCTCTTATGTCCTTACTCTTAGCACCAAAATTTCCCTCAGCAACCAAAGCAGACAAATTGCACGTCCCTGTGAAGCAGGCATCATTACTGTCATTTCTGACAGTTCACGTCCAAGATGTGTCTCTTGCACTTTATTTCTGTGGGACACCAGATACAGTTACTCTGAAAGCCTTGAAGAGCCGGGTTTGTAGCTCCGGCGGGTCCTTAAACAGTGATGCATTCAGAATTTTAGTAGGGAAACCCCTTGAAAAACTGTCACTTTGGAAGTTCGAAAAGGGGCTATGAGGATGGAATTTAGATACGTGTTACAGAAAGAAGCTGTGAGAATGGGAGGTGCATGAAAATTGCCTAATATGTAATCTAATTGCCGTATTTGATATTCGCCTTATTGAGTCGTCAGGCCTAACTGCTATCGGTCAGTTAGGTAATCAGTTGACTGACTGATTGATTGTTTGTTAGACAGTTGATTGTTTTCTAAATTATTGACTATTCTCTCATGTGTCAACTGTTTAATGCTTTAATCCTGATGTCACGCTGAACTTTGACACAGATTCAGCCGGTTGACTCCGATAAAATTCCTAGCTAAAATCATTAATAGTATTCTGTGCACATACAACCTAAAGTAGGCCAGGACCTGAGTTCAAAGCAACATGAAATATGACTGCTGCAGAAATATGAGTTAAACCGACTTGCAGCATAGTCAGTTCTTTTATTTCTTGCGCAAGGTAAAGGCAGTTTCACTTGCAAATGGTACATAGCGTCAAACAGTAGAATCACCATTGAATAATGAACTGACAAGAATACATGGGGAAGCGGTTATGACCTAATGGCGTGCAGTATTCCAGCGTTTGCCTAGTAGTACTGAGGAATATTGCGAAGAATAACATTCAGGATAGCCCATCTCCAGGCCACGTTTTGACCTCTGGACCTCCTAAATACTAATCATAATTGTTAACAAACCATAACTGTAAAAAGTTTTCCGGCGACGTTTGGTGATTTCATATCGTTAAACATTAACTTCCAGAAGAACGAGTAAATCTGTTGTGAAATACTAGCCCACTATTGGACAGACATCCAGAATCACGAGTACGTTTGTCTTGAAATATTAGCCCACTATTTGACAAACATCCAGAAGCACGAGTAAGTCTGTCTTGAAATACTAGTCCATTCTTGGACAAACATCCAGAAGCACGAGTAACTCTGCTTTGAAATATTAGCCCACACTTAGACAGACATCCAGAAACACGAGTAAGTCTGTCTTGAAATATTAGACCACTCTTAGAAAAACATCCAGAAGCACGAGTAAGTCTGTCTTGAAATATTAGCCCACTCTTGGACAAACATCCAGAAGCACTAGTAAGTCTGTCTTAAAATACTAGCCCATTCTTGGACAGACATCCAGAAGCACGAGTAAGTCTGTCTTGAATATTAGCCCACTCTTGGACAAACTCCAGAAGCACGAGTAAGTCTGTCTTGAAATACTAGCCCACTCTTGGACAAACATCTAGAAGCACGAGTAAGTCTGTCTTGAAATACTAGCCCACTCTTGGACAAACATCTAGAAGCACGAGTAA
>Ga0136643_10013183_pt1 | contig 12354 bp, 5 predicted proteins | sample TergutLab28metaG_FD_96883 | JGI IMG/M metagenome (GOLD analysis project Ga0136643, IMG submission 96883) | Labiotermes labralis P1 segment gut microbial communities from Petit-Saut dam, French Guiana - Lab288 P1 (version 3) (version 3) | ecosystem: Host-associated > Arthropoda: Insects >...
CTGGTGTACTGTCTTTGTGGGTGACGTGCGTTGGTGTCCCTACTGCTTTTTATATGTGCTGCCCTCCTTGAGGGGAATGTTTCACTATTGTTTCGAATATCGGGTTGCTCTGTACGGTGAGTCTGTCATTTATCTGGTTTCCGTTTTTGGTTTCTCTGTAAATGTAAAATTTCTCCAGGGTGTCGAGCATTCTTCCCTTTCTCTCAAAGTGAATTACGTTCATTATTTCGTCCATTGGGCCAAAGGAGTGCCCTTCGTTAATAACATGGTGGGCGAATGTGGATCTGTTGTTTGCGTATTTAAAGTCATTGTAATGTTCGCGGTACCTTACACGGACAGGCCGGCCGGTCTGACGTGTGTACATCTTGTGGCATTACGCAAAGCGGCAAGTTTTGGCGTTAATCGGCAGGTTCCCACTTCGATACTTGGCCGAAACGTCCATTGCCATGATCTCCACGCAAATGGCGACGAAAAAAGTGGCTTAAAATGAATTACGGTCACGTCATTTTAAAATTATTACTCGTTATTCGTTTAAACGTTCGGCAATATATAATTTGGGCTACTGACTGCCTCGTCAAATAAGGTACAAACAAGCAAACAAACAAATTATGTACAGCAATCGGTTTTCTTTTACCCTTGGCCGTTTTGCTTCATGGCGCGACGCTAACCTGATAGCCACTTCTCTGTTCTATTAATTTTAAGATTTATTATCTTCGTGACAGTTCTGGCAATCATAAGTTACACACTCATTTGTAACTGCTTTTTAAAATACTTCGGATTTAACTTATTTCCGATCAGCTATGGAAGAGGCAGTCAGCTATGTGTCAGTAAATAAGCAATTTTGCAAACGCCTGGAGTTTTATGTATTGGAAGTGCACCGTACTTACCTGTTGGATAAGGTGCCGCTTAAACATGTAGTCTTTCTTATTTTAGGTTTCAATAAGCTGGAATTTTCTGTAGTTTTGAAGTGTCACACCGTCAGTAAAAATATAGGTGCATTAAGAGTACTGGGAGATATTATGCTAGGAGGAATATTTTGTCGTAAGATGGAGGACTTTATAGGAGAATGGATAAAATTTCGTGACGAAGAGCTTCATAATTTGTAGCTTTTACCTGCTACTAATGGAACGGTTAAACCAAAAAAGGATGAGATGAGTGGGCCATGTAGCATGATTAATTTAAAGACGTTATCAGCATGCGGCAGTACGAAGAGTCGAATATTAGGAAAATGGATGAATAATGGATAGAAAGCATATGGGATTAAACAAGACATGTACAAATGTTACATTTTATTAGAATGTTCGAAGGACTTGACGACAAATCTTAGGACGGCAGGCCTTGGGGTCGAGATTTGAACGAAGGGCTTCAGGGGAATGCTACGTATACGACAGCGACAAGCTTGTGATAAATATTTCATACACACCAGAAGAGAAATCATTTTCTGAATCTAGGCGCGAAAAGTAGAATAATATTAAAAGGGAAGCTAGAGAAGTGAGCTATAAAAACTTGAATGGGATTGAATCTGTTGAGGTTTGAGTTTGAATGCATGTGTTTTATAAGAGCAAAGAAATTTCACACTAACTAAGCAAACAGCCTTATATTCTATATCCACGAATTTTTATGTTCATTGATGGTTATATCCCTATAGGCACGACACCGCGAAGATAATAGCCTTTTCTTGGCAGACTCTATAATACATTTTGCGTATCTCTGGTCAAGACGGACTTTGGTTGCCACTGGCAACGTGTCCCTTGCACTCAACACAGTGGCGCTGCAGTCAACAATATTCTGTATTTATTGTCATTTTGAGGATTTTCGGATCTGTGTAAATGTCCGACAACATTTATATTTAAATCGGATATGATGGCCGAAGCCATTGAGTGAGGCATTTACATACTAGAGGGGAGGGTCGTAAATGGTCCACAGCGAAGCGGTTTGCATAATTCAAAGTGTGGTTCTTTTGTGTGGCTTCGTATTTTGGAAGCAAGTAATGGCATAGATGATATCAGAAAAAATAAAATAAATCAGAAAAATTACTGAAAGGAAGTAAAATCTGAGGTTTTCACTGCATCTAATGATTGTCTTCTGTAACAGACGCCGTTAAGTTTGGTGCGTAGGTACTAGTGTTTCAGAAGAAACTGCTACCTTGCTATTTACTGTTGAAAAGGAGTCCTACCATTAATTTAACTACTGAATGACGCACAGCATTAGTTTTGCCGAAGATAAACTACTTTTTAAATATAACATTTATAGAATACAAAATATTAGCGTGGCCGTCACACAAAAATTGTTGATGGCTGTAGATTTATTGTGGTAGCTAAATAACCGTTCGAACTGTCCACAATTACAAAAATTGTACCTATACGAAGTGCCGAGGCTTACACGGAATTTGTAAATAAACAAATCTAAACTTGTATTATTATTATTATTATTATTATTATCTTCATCATCATCATCATCGTCATCATCCATTACACGTATTTAGGAGCAGTAAGTAATCAGAAAATAGGGGCAACCTCTTAATATTTTGGGAATTGCAAAAATTTCCTGTTGGAAGATCGGTCGGCCCTTTGCTGGTCTTTGTACAAAAACTTAACACTTACATAAATTCATTATTTACTAAATTACAATTAGATTTGGTTGCAATGTAGAATATAATCAGAGGGGAGCAGCTGTGGCATGTACATTCGAATCAATATTGTAATGTCTGCTTGTGCCAAACTATTTTCTGTAGATAGTAATGTAATAATATTATTATATTAAATTCAATACTTACTTTACTATCAGTGTTGCAGAAGGTTTCAATTTAGCACGGTTTGTTATTTTTTACAAAATTACGCTTTCAGAATTTCTTGTTGAAATCGTAGAGGAATTTATGAAGTATACCTCAGATAACCAGCAATGTTCAACACGATAGTGGCGCAACTAATCTCGATGTTAGCTTGTTATGGAGCTTTGTGCCACGTGACTGAGAGAGTTCCAGGAGGTGAACCCCCGAGTTATTACAGCCGGCGTCCTTTGTGCTTGGTTTTCAAATGAGCTGTTGTAACAATGCAGCCCTCCTGTAGGGCTGATTGTTATTGGTTCAAACAGATGACTAGTATTCCTCAATAATGGCGAATCGGCGGTTTTGTCCCCTACCGGCTGATGATTGATTGAATCAATCACTGTAGCCACTGGGCAGGGGTGTGTAAAAACCAGATTAAGAGAGCGAAACAACACGTTTATATGTTTTGATATCCACTCGATACGTTACAATTGCCTGTCGTGTTTAATTTGCAGATACGTATGAAGGAAAACTGTATTACCATTCAATTCTGCAAATCTGTGTCCTGTTTCCGATGTAGATTGAAGCGTGCTATTAATGGATAATTTGACATAGCACCAGTGTCCCTAAGCGATAAGTTTATTTACCCGCGCACAAAAATTAAACTAAACATTTTATTTTCCGTCGATCCTGGTGGCCGCGCGATCTAAGGCGTAGGTCCACAGCCGCTCGTTTTGGTGAGGTTGTGGTTTTGAATCCCGCCGGTGGCGTGGATGTTTGTCTGTTGTGAATGTAGTACGTCGTGCATGTAAGGACCTCTGCGATCACACATCCAGGGGAGTCCTACAGAGTGTGTGTCTTTAGTGTAACCATGTGCAACTATAACCCTATACACCTACACTGAGTGTGTAGAAGAGTTACGACTGACAAAAATATTTTCCCTTATATTACAAAGGATTCAAGTTCCAGCTTTCCCTCAGAGAAGTTTTCTTGCAAGTGTGACAGGAATTTCATAAATGGGGGAAGAAAGTAACGACATGGCAATTTTTTCGGTGTTTTTCTTTTTAGGACGAATAATATTTCCCTCATATTTCGCCGTCACTGTTAGTTTATGACATATAAAGCGGGACAAATAAAGAGATGGACAGCGAGAAAGACACCGTGAATTTTATGCGTATACATGTACTTCGACGATATAGCACCTTCGGTTTCTGGCACCAGAGATTTAAGACACACAGAACTGTTATTAGATTATTATTATTGTTATTATTACATTTATGCAGGGTATATACAATTGTATAATTGAAACAGCCCGTGTTTCTAGGGTCCATAGTGTTGCAGCTCTTCTGTACTTACAGTATGTGCTACATGTAACATTATTTCGCATGTGAAATACATTTTGTACTTTTACACTAGTACTTTCCTAAGTATGTGTGGAGTTCCAAAAATGGCTGTTTTTTTTTTTTTAGTTCCTTGATTTCCTGCTCTCCAGATATATTGCTCGGGTATTGTTGTATGATTTTGAGATGGTTCCAGTTGCCCCTATTTATTAGTGGTTTCACTCTTTAACATTTATTTTAATACGAGCCATCCCTTTGTGTTTCAATATGTAACCAACTTATTACGTCAGTAACAAAACAATTATTAATCAGCAACTACTAAAGTTAAAATCTTGGCAACATGTTTCAGCTACAAAGAGCCATCATCAGGCCAAAAGCATAACAATGTCTTGGTACATTCAGTGACTGTTTACTCTAGTGGATCTCATATCGTTTAGATTTTATCTTTTGCTTGTACATTGCACATGCGCTGAATTTCTATTATAAGGTATTTATATTTTAAAATTTTCTCAGCTTTTTAAATCACATTTCTGCCTCCTGAAATTGCAGCATCTATTAACATACATGTTACTCTTTCATTATCACTGATTATGATGTCCTGTATATTGTTAGGGATGGTTCTGTCAGTTTGTATTTGATTCCATAATACGGGTACCATAATTTCACGACGTGTTTTGACTGATTTTGATATAAGATCGTACAATTGTTCATTTTTAAATTTTATTCCTATTTCTGTGCGTGTGTTAAAGTTTGTCATGTCTCTTTATGTATTGTTCTTTTGGCATTAGTGGGCATGCTGATTAGATGTGTTCTGCTGTCTCATAAAATTTTTTACAGAGTCTGCGTTTTTTATCTGTTCCTGTTGTAATAATTTTTTGCATTATATTTGGTGTGTAATACCTCATCTTGTGCTGTTATGATTTAACTTTCAGTTTCTCCTTTCAGGTCTCCCCTCGACAGCCGTAGCTGTAATAATAGCTAATAAGCTGACGATCCATACTTCTAACATGCTGGCCATGCATTACTTGCTTTCCGATTTTTTTTTTTAAGGAATCTCCCAATCTTGCTTTTCTCTGATGAACGCCTTCCTTTTTGTATCACTACTCTTATTTGATTGGTTTAATTTTTTTGCAACCTTTGCGGCCTTTTTAATTGTTGAATTAATATTTGGTTGATTGCTGTCGTGACTTCTAACAAAATTTACAAATTGGTCTTCTGCATATTTTGTGTTCAAATATTCTGCAATATTGTTTATCTGTGGTTTATACGTCGCTTAGTTTGTAACAGTCCCTGTTTTATTTCTGTAGCACCTTTTTTCTATTAGCTTCCCTTTATTATTATTATTTTGTTGGTTGTTGTTTTTTCTTGTGACGTGCCTTTTCTTCCCGGTACTTCTCTTGAACGAACGGTGATCCCCACCGCTCAGGCTTCAATTTTCAGACTGCAGTACTTTCCGTATTACGTGTGATGTTCCAAATATATGTGGCTGTCTTTGTAGTGAATCTGTTTAAGGCTTCCTGCTATGGGTTCCAGATTTTTCCTTAAAACTTTTGCTACTATTGTGGTGGCTCAAATTATTACTGGTATAATCTTACATTTCAGGATCCACGTTCGTTTTATCTATATACATAAACTCTTGCATTTTATCTTCTTTTCTGGTTCCTTTTGCACGATATTTCTCTCTGCGGGTATTGCCACATCTATCAGTATGCATGTTTCCTCTTTTTTGTTTGTAATTATTCTATCTGGCTTATTTTCTGTAACTTTTCTGTCTGTGTGTACAGCTTGATTCCACAACACTGTAACATCTTCCTGTTCATACACTGGCTTGGCCGCGTGTGTGTACCATTTGTCTGTCTTTTCAATACCTAGGGCTTTTCATATTGAGTAATGCAAATGTGCACAAATTTTATCGTGTCTCATTAAGTATTCATTCTTTCTCCAAAATGCAGCATCCTAAGGTTAGGTGGTCAATAGTTTCTTCACGGTTTTTTTACATAACTGGAATTTTTTATTATTATAGTTATCATCATCATCATCATCTCCTTTATGCAGGGTATTTATACTTATATTCCTGAGACAAACTATGTCCCTATGGAATACGCTGTGCAGCTATTCTATTGTTACTATTCATGGTGCTTATATCATTAGTTTCAGTGTTGAATCTATTGTATTTTTACATTAGTACTTTCCGAAGTATGTGTGCATTGCCTAATATGGCTGTTTTCTGGAGTTCCTTGACTTCATGTTTTCCTGGTAAGTCGCTCACGTATTTTCTAAATTAGTGTTATTATTATTATTATTATTATTATTATTACACGTGCCTGTAACCTCATCACCCTAGACGTTGCTGTGTACTGCCCTCAAATAATTCTACATTAAGTTGTACAACGGACGCAGCCTTTTCAATATTATGACTTGAATAATTAATATTTTATTTGAATAAGACGTAAATCTTCACTCTTTTTATATTCCGAAATTCTTATTTTGAAATGTCGTTGCTTAATTCACACACATTTTCTCCCCTTCTAATTTTGATATGTCTTTTTCTCTTTTCCACTCTGTTCTCGAACCTAACTTACTTTAAATAACATTTACTTATATCCCTAAGATTCTATTGGCTGTGCACTTTATAATTTTTCTGTGAGTTAATTTCTTATTATTGACCATTGCATAAGTCAAGTTTTGTAAATTTTTAAATTTTGAATTGTAAACGGTTTCCGGCAATCACTGCAGATGGTCTTGTTGGTCACAATGGAGTAAATAACTACAGGTTTTTAACTCTTAGGTTTAATGTAAGTATTCTTAAACATATTTTAGTTATTTATTTGATTTGATTATTAAAAATAAGTATAAATCACTCATGGACAGCCTTAATGTGCCACATGGGGCTCGCGGATCACATTCTGTACTGACCTGTCGGCCTGATGCGTGATATTGAAGTGACTCGTGTCATCTGCTGTAGGGTCGTGGATCGGAAATCGATAAATCTCACAAAATTTCTCGCCCCAACAGACATTTTTCCGTCCCCCAGGAACTCTTAATGATGGACAGTCACACACATGCTGTTTGAAGTAACGACAGGCTGTCAGCTGATAAGATTATTCGGCGTCTTTATACACGGTATCAGTAAAATAACTGGACAGCAAATGTGTTGCTACATTTGAGGCACTACATCAAGTGAAATATTACTACGTATGTATCGACAATGTCATAGGAAGATTTACTTAGCCCTTTGATGTATGGAGGTTAATAATGAACCACGTACTTTATCATCAGCTTATCCAGAGAGTGTATTTATTTCTGTCTTTCCGTTTCTCACAATAAACAGCTATTATTTCCCTGAATAGCATTACCGGTTGGTTCATGTAATGGAAACCGACTGCATTCTCTGTGGTATAGGAAATTAATTTTTATAGCATTGAGATAGATTTCAGGCTTAATGGCTGTGCCGTGACTGGAGGTTTGTTACCTGCTTTTCACTGCGGAGGCTGAAGTTCGATTTCGAATCAGTCATTGGGAGAGATTGTGTGGAGATCGTGGCACTGGAACATGTTTCTCTTCGACTACATCTCTTTCCACCTGTAATTATATTTCCACCAATGCTCCATGTTTATATTAATTTTAATATTACTACTACCAGAACCACATGTGGGCGAAGCCTGAGAATCTTCAAATAAGCAATATTCTTTCGGTTGTATTGGAACACTGGAAGATATAAAGATTTCGCGCTGTAGATCAGCCTTAATAAATCTGGGCGTGTTATCATTATTTTGACCTTAACACTTTGTAAGTCACTTAGAAAGTCCTGACTAAGCTATGCAGCCTCTGACCGGGAATGTCCAGGTCAGTGATTCTCTATATACTCAGAAGGGTTGCAGAGAAAATCGTAACAAATTGTTATTATGCTGCCGAGGATAGCAGTAATTGAGATTCTACACGAAACCCCCAAATTCGAAATTGTCAACAGACATTTCAGAAAGCTAGCTTGTACACCATCGTTTGAATCCCACGTCACCGATAATAAAAAAATTAGAAAATAATGCCAGTATGATGCTGTTTATAGAACATACCACTTTCTTTGTGTCCTAATGGTGGAGTTACCTCACTGCCAGACAAATTGCTCCGAATTGAAACAAATCTTTCACAACAATGATATTTAGCGGGAGATATACGTTAATTTCTTCTGCTGCTAGCACTTTTCATTTCAGGCGGGTAATGATGAGAGGACATACCGGAACGTCCTATCCAGAGAACGTCAAGCAAACCCCTAAACTGGATCAAATCTACAGTCAACACTTCGCACTGATAAATAACAAAACAAAGAACTGAGAGTAGGGCACAATTAAAAGAAATACAAGTGTCTAAAATACACATTTGTTTTGCTGTGTAATTTAAGTTATCGGTGAATTTAATATGTCTTGTAAATTAAGTTATTTTTAAAAACAACGTGATACATGTCAAGGAAATGTAAAGGGACGTCCTTTCCTTTTAGAGACTGCTGATTGGAAGTCAGTAACCGGAGAGTTTTGTGACCTGGCATCTCAACACGGGATGTGTTTAGTCCAATGTTGATACGGTTTCCGAATTTTAATTTGCTTCTACATGAGTCTTATGCGGTTCTCCCAATTAAAAGTCCTCAAAGTTAAGCCTTTTGCTTTAACAGTCAACAAATTTTTTGTCCACATTATGCACTTCAGCATTAACCATTAAACAAACATTTGCAGTCACCATCCTAATGCCTTGATTTTTCATGACATTCCTGTCAGAAGGGCGAAAGCTTGAATGTAGTCATTTTCAACGGAAGTGATGCAGTTTCTTCCATCTCGGAAATAAAGTTTCCCTTATTTTTGCTTTCTTTCTTTGTTGTTTACTGCTTTACGGTTTTTACATCTCTCTCTCTCTCTCTCTCTCTTTAGTTCATATTTTGAAGTTTTTAATTAGGCGCTATTTATTTTCTGTTACTTTGCCAGGATTGGAAAATGCTGAATTTATGTATACGAATCAAAAATGAATTGATCCAAGATAATGTAGTTAAGTGTATTCTTTCTTTGAAGTGCATAAATTATTCATACAACATACGAGATAGTCTGTTAGCCCTTAAAATATGTTTTGAAGGTTTCATTCTAGCAGTTAATCGTCACATCTTTTATAGCGCTTCTTTTCATTTTTAAATCCAGCGATGATTTATGCCCCTTACCACAATATGGTATATTCGAAAATTGCATCGTATCTGTTATAAAGCAACTGATATGGGAAATTCAAATGATTTCTTCTTATTTACCATCATTATGGCTCACCATGACTAAACTGTCGGCGAGTGTGTTGTCGCTCTTGTTGTTGGGGCGCTCATAAAGATAAGGTGCAAGTGCTACAAATGAAGCATATGTTGTCCCCGTTACCACAGAAAGAGTGCATCTGTAAAAAAAACCAGACGTATGTGCAAGTTGGAAGGCGCCGAGTAACGGGCTCTCGATGCTATGTTAGTGGCCGAAGTTCAGTGTGAAACCCTTTTATAAGTGTAAAATAGCTTGAGGCTGCTACTCGCTTTCGTGGGTAAGGATGTGCGGTTATTTGGAAGCTAAAGAAGACGGTCTCAAAGCAAGTCATGTTGCTGTGAAGAATCTGCTGACAGATGTACTTAATCTATTCGCTTATTTTCAGAGAGCAATGCAGGCCATTATTTGAATGCATTAATAATGTCAGACGAATGTACATGCAGGTGATCAAATGATTGTCCGATTTTAGTATTCAGGGCAAGAGGAGAGCCTTACAACACTCAATACAGGCCTATGCTGTACTCTCCAAATAGTAATCGTGCGTCTGTTCATTCTTTGGAGTGGATTTCCCGTGAAATGGCCGCAGTCGTCATTACACAGAAGAGCACATGGACGGCCTTCATTAAATATGAACACACTACGTAGGCGCAGTGGTTCCCTTCACAAGACTACTTAACGCTATGGAGTAGATCTAGTTCCAACAGAGTTCAGTTACGATTTTTTGTGGTTCAAATATCGCTGTCGTAGAAGGCCAATGTTATGGGTTGGCCACCACGAGCGACTGGTGTGGACCCAACCGAGAATCTGTGAAGTTACCTGCAAAAAAATAGGGGAGCGGAGGCGTAGTTTGTTGAGACCACAATGCGGGAGGTTGCGGATTAGATTTCCGGTGGGGTCCTAGGAAATTTCCAAGTGACCTTTTCCTCCTGTCAGCATTCAGTAACCTGGGGTCCACTCAACCTGAAACAGAAGTGAGTGCCACGGACTTTCTTTGGGGTTAAAGTGGCCGCACTTTAAAACCAAAGAAACTCAACTAGGACAGCAGAGTTGGCAATTCTGCTGTCATAGTTGTGCCTCATGTTAAAGCACGGGTGCAAGCCCAACATTCCATCCTCCACTGAGTCTTCACGACATGTTACGTGAAAACTTTACCTTTACCTTTACATGCAGGAAACCCGATCCATCCCCCTCAGAAAATTTTTGGTACTCTCTGTGTTCTAGTATCTGACGCTAGAGACGATCCGTCTTTGGCCCTAAGGGATTTTGAACGTCACATTAAAAATTCAGTCATTCAAAGGCTAACATATTAATTCACACGTAAGGAATGGATTAAGGTTTACAAATAATAATATTTGCCTACAGTTACATTTTACACCGACTTTTAAATGTGTCAATAAACAACATACCAGGGGAAAAAGCAGAAACGTCTGCAAAACCCTACATTTAGCCTTGTCAATGTAGCAGAAATGGCTTTGAAACTATTTTGAAAAAATTATAACTCTGCAAAATTTTAATTATTTGTGTAAATGCGCATGAGGAGAAAGAAGACATGGAGATTTTGAAATTCTGACGACCATATTTGTTCTCCGAACAATACGAACTACCCGGTCACCATGTCCGCTCACTGTGATAAACAAGGTTATTAAATTCTTCAGGTGCCTATTGTCACGGAACATAGTGACAAGTCTCGGAAAATCAGTAAGTTTAATCCAAGTTGTCTTCAAATTAGACATATTTTTATCCTTGGTTAATAGATGTACGTCGAAAAGAGTTGTAAGGAATGGAAGACACACACAAACTACAGCAAACTGATTGCACACGTGACTTGAATTATGGAGGCAGTTTCACGGGTGCTTCCCTTTCGCTATGACACATAGACAGTTGTAGGTGGTGAATTTTTGTTGCATAGATTCTCTGTAACTTCTACGACTGACACAGTATTGTTGTTGTTTTTGTATATGTGTGTACCTGCTTCACTATTGCGTTCACGCATACCTGCTGCCATCGTGCGGCTAGGCGTGTCACTAACAACACCGGCATAATTCTCTCAGCTCCGACGTTGCACAAAATGAAGAAAGTTTTCCCCTGTCTCCGTCTGTTTAAAGAACGACCCTTTATAACCTGTACTGCGTCCCTACGAAACAAATTACGGAACACCATCTACCGTGACGTCACTCTTCCGTGTGTGTTGTTCAATCGTTCAGCGGTACCGCTTTTTGTGTCTGCAAAATTAGGATCCAAGGACGTTTCACGTGAAAGACTAGAAGACTTCACGTCAATTAGAAGTGATAAGATTTTCTCAGACGACCAGCCACAGATATTTTGAGCAGAAGTCTAACATTAAGAAGACAGTTCGTCTTCATTACCCGGTACGATGCTTTTGGTCACCAAAATAATACCGTAATTTTCGAATGTTAATGGGCGGTAAGAATCAATGGCGAGAACAGATTGCTGAGGAGAAATGTGTGTGAATAAAAATGGGGAAGTTAGAGGATGGTGGATAAAGGTTGCGGGCATACATACATACATATATACATACACACATACATACATACAAACATACGTACATACATACATACATACATACATACATACATACACACACACGTGGTTAGATGCACACGCACATTGATACATACATGTACACACATACACATACATACATACATACACACACACACATACATACATACACACACACATACACATACGTACATACATACATACATACATAATACATACATACATACATACATGCACACATACATACATACATACATACGTACATACATACAGACATCCATCCGTGCAGGACAGACTAGGGACAAAACTAACACTAACCGCGAAGCTAGCAGCCGTGCTGACCGGACACGGGAAAACAAGGGCATATCTCTACCGGTTCAACCTAAGGGACGAAGCGAGATGTATATGCGGCCACAACGACCAAACCATGGATCATCTCCTATTC
>Ga0136643_10013185_pt1 | contig 12354 bp, 2 predicted proteins | sample TergutLab28metaG_FD_96883 | JGI IMG/M metagenome (GOLD analysis project Ga0136643, IMG submission 96883) | Labiotermes labralis P1 segment gut microbial communities from Petit-Saut dam, French Guiana - Lab288 P1 (version 3) (version 3) | ecosystem: Host-associated > Arthropoda: Insects >...
AAGCTTGGGTACTGAAGAAAAGAGAGGAACAACGTTTAGAAGCAGCACAGATGAAATTTTTGAGACACTTACTTGGAATAACAAAAGTAGATAAAGAAAAGAATCAATGTATTAGGCAAAAAAACGGGAGTATAGAACATAGTAAAGGAAATAAAACAGTACCAGAAAAAGTGGCTACAACACGTACAGAGGATGGACACAAACAGACTACCAAAACAAGCACCACAATATAAACCAAAAGGACGAGGGAACATAGGACGACCGAGGAAGAGATGGAGGGACCAACTTCATCTTGAGGATCAAGGAACAGGAAACACGCCTAACCCTTCAGGAACATGACGATGATAATGATGAAATAACATACATCACTTTCTGGCCTTTGATGAAAAAATTAATTTACTGAGGAAATACTTAAAGACCGGTATTAAATAATAAGTTAGGATATGTAGGCACGGCGCAACAATTCTAACGCAATGAATTCTTAATTATGCAGCACTTCTACTGTACTGAGCTCTATTAAATTTGAGATATTTCGACGAATAGCTAAATTGTAACATTTGATCGGAATGAAACCTATTTGTTCGAGTTAGTGGATGACACTCTAAAAATCCATTCGACTTAATCCTCTTGCAAGCCGTACGACGGCTGTAAAAATTATAAACCACATGAAATTTTTTTTAATTTTTCCTTTACTCTTATTTCTTCAGCTACGTAGGTTGCGCACAAAGTGATGTGGTGAAGCCCAGGTAAATGCACTTTGTCACTGGTCGATAGATGCTTTTATTTTTTAACTAATTTTGACTAATATTTGAATGTGTCGACATATTTCCATGTATTTATCTCAGTATTTAACCAACTTGATGCACAAAATTTGTTTCCCAATAAGTTTTATTTCATGTCTCTACATGTTTCGAGCACATGTGCTAGAAACATGTAGAGGCATGAAATAAGACTTATTGTGAAACAAATTTTGTCCATCAAGTTGGTTAAATACTGAGATAAATATACTGCGATGCACGGTCAGCAAAACGTCAAAATATTTCAATGTCAAATATCAAATTTTATTATAATCCTTTCAGTGATCCTCGAGCTGTCACATACGTATCACATAAACACACATACGAGATATAGACCTATATGTATATTTTTGACGTTCAGGTGACCGTGCATCTTGATAAATTCTTACAATAAACCCAACTAGATGCAATAATTCCTCAAATTTATTTTTGGAATAAAATTCTCCATATTTCGGACAGTTCCTCTGTCCATCAACAGGAGTTCTTCACTCTACAGACAGCAATGGTATATGTCATACAGGTTTGTTGACAGCTTGCGAGCAGGAAAAAATTATAACATACTAAAATGTAATTTTACTTCAGTTTTGTATGGCTTTGAAACTTGATGACACGTCGTAAGGAAACATTTTAAATCGGACATCTTGAGAAGATGTTGAGCATATTACGACCAAAAACAGAAGAAATAAGAGAAACGTGGGTGGAACTGAATGACGAGGAACAATGCTATTTGTTCTGTTCCCCAACTGTTAGTACAGATGTCAAGTTAAAGAGACTAAGAGACGTCCTGCATGTATCATGTATGAGACAAGCCATGAATGCATATAAAATTTCGGACGGAAAATTAGTGGCAGAGAAAACTTACGGGGGGATAATGGTAGTTTGGACGAAAATATTAAAACATTTCAGGAATATTTGCGACTAAACCTTTTTTTCTATAGAGGTGTCACAGGAAGATTCTTGCGAATGTGGTAATGAACTGACGGATTTTATAAGACGCGAGGAATTTTTTACTTACGGTGGGAGTGTTAGTTTCTCAAGAAGCATTCTGCTCCAAAGTGTTATTTACAATTTTTAGAAAATAAATGTTCTGCTTTTATGAGTCGATAATATTGAAAAACATAAATCTTGATTTCATATTTATTCTAATATAGGAACCTACTGGACCGATACCAACCCACACCAAATATTCTATTATATCATAATAGACACAAGTACCAAAATTCGTCTAATTTTGAGGCACACGGACAATCAGAACCAAGGGTACGACCTACCAGACACACATTCCCTTCAGACCAAGCACTACAGTTTTCCGACTTATGAACTCTTTAAATTTACTCCGTCGTTCGCACGTACTGTGTGCGACGGGGCTGTACCCTTTAATCGCATCATTGCAGAGTGACTGGGATAAGGGATCAAATATCTCCTCTTGTGGGCTCAGCTGACAATTTCAACCGGAATGGTAATATTCTTCCGCCTGCAACAAACGAGCTGAAATAATTTATCTAGGGAGCATTCTGCCCCTTTCCGGACTGGATGGAAAATGCCTTCCAATTTTTCAAGCAGTGGGTGTGGGTCTTGTGTTATGAGATTTTAGATGCCTTGTTCAAGGCCTTAACACCAAGACAGGGATTTTAGTTCATACCCAGGAATAACCATTTTCTGATATTTTCTTTTAGCCGATACTGATATGAATACCCAATCTCCACAGCAAACGAAAAAATAAGATTTCATAAAATTGTTTCCCTTCAATAAAATAAGAGAGTAAATAATCTTTGCAGCAGAGGAGACTCTCTTGAAAGTCTAATACATTCTCAGACAGTCAAGAAATTCCCCGCACTTTACTGAAACCGAATGTTCATTACAACACTGGCAAGACACCGCTATTTGTCCATCTCCTGACCCATATTTTAACACAGATCTCGCCCTCCCATTTCTCGCATTAGAATCCGTTTTAATATAATTAACCAATCTATATGTAAATGTTGTATTCTAATTTGTCTCGTGTGTTTTGCTGCTAGTTTTAAGTTTTCTTGTGTATAATTTTTGGTTGGCCGTGTGTATTGTTGTAGTTGTCTTGTGTGTGTATTGTTATCTTATGTGTATTTGTTGTATTATGTGGGCTTTTTTTTTTACTTTAGATGCCGGACTGCTGGCTAGAAGTCAGTACTCGGAAGGTCCTGCGACCGGCCACCTCGACACAGGTTTTTCTTGGTTTTCTCTCTGCCTAAAAGCAAATGTTGAGATGGTTCCCAAGATTCCAAGTTGCCACTACATGCTTCTCATATAGCCCTCCCGACTTAAATTTAATAGTAAAGAATTTCATGTTTTGTATACATGTAAAATAACCACTGCCACCGGATAACAACATAATTGCAGTAAATAAATATTATTATTATTATTATTATTATTATTATATTATATCTATGATTTCAAGTGATCCATTTCTTTCAGATGTCCCAACTAGAAAATCCTGTATTACATAAATGAATATATGCGACAATAAACATTAAATAAACATTGTTGTGAAGCAGCGTTTCTAATCGAGGCATTTCGTTCATAACACTGGACGTGTCAACACTGTTTTTTCTTAGAGATCACTGACATTATAGTAACAGTCAAGTGCGTCGCCTAGAAATACTCTTCGTAAAAGCGCACATACCCGTAGCAATAAAAAATTCAGGAAAGAAAAGAGTGAACTACAATGAGAGAGAAAAAAGGAAGAAAAATTTCGAAGAGACGTATAAACATGGAACGGGGGAGGGAGAGTTGAGACGATTATCAGCCATTTTCACGGTACGTCACGCTGAATTTGTCACGTGACTTCTCTCTTCTTATTCTTCTTCTTCTCCTCCTCCTTCTCCTTCTATATAGTGTTGAAGAGGAATGAATAAGCATCATGTCTGGAAAATGGGTTAGAATATGAGAAGAGAAGCAATTTCTGTAGTGGGAAGAAAAAAATTGTACCACTGAGTCGGAAGAAAAATTCTGCTTCTCGTTCTCTCTAGAACCGTAAAGTATTATTTACGATCCCCAATGTGATTGACTGAGCCAGGCCAATTTGGCGTAAGAAGCCACCAAACTGCAAAATCTCACCTTATCCTGCCGTCAGCTCTCAATACAATAACAAGGTGATCACCCAAGCGCTTCTCAAATTTCCTGATTTCAAAAAAAATATTTCCGTAATTCAGCGGAAAGGCTATCATAAAACTGTTCTACGGATAGGGCGAAAATGTTCTGCAGTTGCATCTCCTATTTGAGAACACAGTGGTTAAAATAGTCAAAACTGCAGTTACACTGATTAATTTTATGCGCGTGCAACGCTGTGTCTTGACATAACGTAGAAGCTCAAAATGAAGTTGTTTGAAGAGAAATGTTGATATCTAAGACAGGTAAAGCAGCAAGAGTATGATGGAGAAAGCTGCATAATTAAAGGCTTCGGGACATGTATTAGTCACCTACACTTATGCCACAAAAGATACGGTGTGAAAAGTATGTAGTGCACAACAAGGAGATGCGACATGCATATAAACTGTAATGGAAAGCTTGTAATTTAAGAAACTAATTTGAAAGAACCAGAAAATGAGTTGTGGAATGGATTCAGCTAGTCCTAAATAAGTTCCAGTTATATATTTTTAGAACATGGTAATAAATCTTCGGGTTCAAAAATGTGAAGAAATCCTTAACAAGATCCGAGACTAACAGCTTTTTAAGTAATATATGTAAGATGTGTTTATTTAGAGCAGCAGTGACTTAATGCTACAAAAGATTAAATTCGTTTCTATTTTAAATTACGAAGGCTCGCAACACCGTGTAGATTACAGCGTGTATGGTGTGACGCAGGGTACAAAACATTAATTAACAACATTTCCCGCGGAAGAAATGAGATTATAAAACAGAACATCTACAGTATCTCCTTTCTTTAATGGTTTTCCCATGTAAATCAAACAGCGCTTCTGACGGTAATGTTCACAAGCATCGACAGGAAAGTAAAATCGGAAATGGTGAGATTCGTTATCAGGGTCGTCTATTTAGCTGACGAGAAAGTAATTACCGGATACAGTATTAACCTCTTAAATGCTAGAAACGAGGAGTCTCAATTATAACACATTCTCTCCCACTCTTAATGTGTCTGTTATGCAACAACGCCAATAAAATAAAATTTCAACGATCAGTTGTAAGTAAAATATTGGTTTCTGAATTGTCAGGGACATAATCTTTAGCCGCAGTTATACAAAGTGTGATCGAAAGCGTTATTCGGCCCGCTAATAATCTACGTAAAAGGTTTCAAAATGAAAAATCTGCAAACTTGCTTGTAAAGAAGAGACATTTAAGACTAATTCGCCGCAAGCATGAATGTCTCTCTCTCTCTCTTCCGGCAAATCCCACGCAAGACAAAGAAAATCAGACCTTTCCTCTTACTGGACTGACGTCAGGTGTGTAAGTGTATATCAACAAACAGTCTGCGCCCTCAATCGAACCTACGCTAAAAACTCATCCTGCGGTAAAATTTCGCCTTATATTTCACTGAAAATTTAGAGATGTTAAGCAAATAATGATAATTAAATAGAAAACGTAATATAGAAAACGTTTTAGGCACAAAAGTTTAATAGAAGGCAGATGTACAAACAAAAAAATGCTTAAAAACAAGGATTATAAATTTGTTATGTTTTTTTGATGGTGCATCTCAGTATAATCTTATTAACTTACCAACTTAATGCACAAATTCTTGTATTATAATAAACTTACTATAAAACAAGAATTTGTGCATTAAGTTGGTCAGTTACTAATAGTTATGTAAATAATCCGCAGACGACAGAAGAAACAATAAATTTTTGATGAGTCATTTCGAACACTTTCCAAGACGTGCTTCGTCGAGTATTAGGAAATGTATTTACAAAATATGAAACTTGCCTGCAAGTAGAAGGACCTCTATTCGAAAATATTATCCGATTTCAAGTAGGACCGATCAGTACAATAGAAAATATTGGCGAGAAATATTCGTAGATCTCTGCTACTTGCCGGAAGAGCAACTCATTTTCTCGGCTGCTGAGCTGAGTTTACCGGAGGCAACGTGCAGCAGGCTAACACAGCGTCATTTAATAAAACCCTTTAGTTATTTAATCATTCGGTCAGGCACCCACTGGTAGTTACACAAGCGGTAATGTTTTTAGACTTCTGGTTAAGCACACAACCATAAACTCAGTTAACATAATAAACACGATTTCTTCGACAGTATACTTGTTAACAACAAAATAGACTCTGTCCAATTTGTTAACAGTCACAACTGTAGAACCTATGCTTAAGAGATTTTATATTTGTATTTCCGTGCATCGTAATTCTAGGTTGAAGAAATCCAACAAGATGCAACAGTATGCAGATATTTATTTACTGCTAAATTACTCTACGTGTTTTTTGCATCCATCGCGCCCATTATCAGGATACACAAAACTTTAGTTGCAGACTGGTACAGATCATACTATCTGGGGAGCAAGCTTCCCAGATAGTATGATCTGTGCCAGAGTAATTTAGCAGTAAATAAATATCTGCACACTGTTGCAGCTTGTTGGATTTCTTCAACCTTTGCTTAAAAGAGTCTTAACGCGGAACATAAACAGCAAAACCAACGTGGTTCTATTCCTTTGGAAGTACCTTTCTGCTAACCGATTTGCTACTGGTGCAATCCATTTTGGAGACGCCTAAATGCATTATAATTAAAGCACAAACTTTGTCAACAGGTTTCGAAACTGAAAGTTCTTCATTACTTGTGCAAGATAAAATTATTTGCAAAATCAAAAACCGCAATAATTGTCCTAATAATGCTTTCTCACTGTTACATCTCATGCCATCAAGCATTGTGAATAAGTAATTATACAACTCGGCGACATTTTTCCACGAACGACCACCATCAGCCTACCGTGATATTGCTAAATTTCATTATAAAGAGCAAGGGTTCGTAGCCCTGCCCTCAATCAGCAAGTTGGCCTAAACACCGTAACCACCTCTCAGTTAATCGCCATAACTGAAACTCGTCGCTACCTTCCATCCCAAATGCTATATCCCCATCCATAAATTAAGGAAGTGCCTTGTCGTAGCAAAAATGTACTAAAACTACACGAAAAGTTACTTTCCTAAACTAACAAAAAAATCAAATTTTACGTTACATATTATTATTATTACTATTATTATTATTATTAGTTTTTCAACATTTTCTACAAAGTTGTGTTTAATTTGAAGACACAAACACACCACAAAAGGTCGCCAAATATTTGGACATATTGGTTAACAAGTGCTCTGACATGTGTCCAGTTCTGGAACGAGTCGGAGCAAATATGGAGAACTGAGAAGAGACAAGGAAGAATTATAAGAATATATATATATATTATATTCCTTCATTCTATTACCTATACACTTACGTCATTTAATTACACGCATGTGAAATTTCGTTAACCTTTGTCAAGTTCAGTAACCCTCACTCCCGAGTATCTGGATTCTTTTCCAACAATCTAACCAACTAAAATAACTAAGAACAGAGACTTGCAAAATGCCGAAGACCATATTTCTTTCCTTCTTCAACCATTCCTATGACACGTAGGGCTGTAATGTAAAACCTGTACCTTTATGAGTTTTAACTGGAAGTGTGCATGATTTGATACCGTGGCTAAAAGGTTTGCTGTTTTCATACTAAGAACTATTCCTGCAAACGGTAGGAGTCCCCATCTGGCAGTTAATGTTTTGGAAGAGAAACTTCGGTTGACTTGATATCTGGGGACAGTAATCAGTGAGCCTGTTATCGCTCTGGCCATCAGCCAACGCAATTGTTGTTGGGGGAGTCGTACAGCCTGTAAGCCTTCATGAAGTGGGGATGCCGGCAGTGCTGCCTTTTTAATTATGCCCTGCCATTTGCCCGCATCACACGCTATGCGATCATCCACAGCGACTGATCATCCAAGTCCAAGTATTATAGAATATCGCTCCATTGGATAAATGTCTATTCGTGTAACCGACACTTTACCGACCCCGACAGAGTTTCCCTCTCCACTCTCCAATGGATATTCAGCTATTTCTTCAGGCGTACTTAATCCTTAGTATTATCGAAAATATAAGGCCGCGAGTCGGCTGTTTGTAGTCGTTTGGGAGCGGCTACTGACAGAGAGAGAGTCTCATATTCCTCAAGGAATTTGTTTACTGACACTTCGTCGAATAGGCCTACTGCAGGATGCCCGGATGTCTCTCTACAAGGCACGCCAAGCAATAGCCCCAACCCGTTCTTTTGAAGTCGAGGAGGCTTGGTGGAATTTGAAAAGCTAACGCACATGTACTGTCTACGATTATCAGGATTTGGAAATGATCCAAACCGACTGTGGTGCGTGCAGAAGTTGAACAAATGTTTGATCACCAAAATGTAGAAAACATCAGGATCAGAACAATCAAGCAGGCGAGAACAAATTTCAATTACAGCCCGCGTTATTCGGATTGAGATCACTCAGTATCAGTCGGGAGCATCTCTGCTAAGGCACTATAAGAGATCGGAATCAGTCAAAGGGCGGTCAGGTGATTGGTGTACGTCTACGAGTTCCGCTGGCCTCTCTGTCAACAATAACTTAATGACAGTGGCCTTCAAGTGCCTTAGACCAAGTACAGGTACAGTACAACGATTGAAGCTCCTGTCAACAAGAGTCGCTCTACCTCGTACCTCCATCGAAGGGTCCATTCGTTGACAAATATATTTTCCGAAACTTCGGGTTAAATTGCTCTCTGTTAGACAAGCGGAATTGTCTGTTCCACCTGATATCCCACATCATTCGTCAGTCTGCTTTCATTTTACTTAAAAACAAGTTCGACTGCTTTTCTTTTTTATTTTACTCGTGTTTGCTACACCATTGTCGAAAAGGTGCCGTGTTTGCACGGTTGCCGCTAACGCAGGACCTGCGTTCGGTTAAAGTGACCAAGCACAACCTCTCGAAACTTCTCTGCTCAAAATGCAATCCTATATCGTCAATCGAGTGTTAGCTTTTCAAGTGTTTGCACACAAAAGTACAACCTCCTAGACTGGCTGTAACCACGTTATTTGAGAAGCGATGACATGGTTAGCCAGCTTGTGGATTTAGATTTGCCGGGAAGTAGCCTGTCTTTAGATAGTACTTACGAAAGTCCGTAAACACAAAAAAGAAGGAAAAGTTAACGTTTGATTTGGAAACCGTTCTATTACCAATAAACATTCTTATATTAGCTTGTATCTTTATTAGCCTACATGCTTAAAGCGAAGCAGGCTAATCATGCGTTAGTGGAAATCATGTATAACTGACAGTATTAAGCCGGTACATCCGCGCAAATTTAATCCTCAAACACCATCCAATTCCCACCCTTTCCTCTCATTTCCCCCTTTTGGCGATCACACTCCGAAACCTAACCATTCGACTATAGGGATGGCTTTTCATAATGACTGAATTGGACAGGCAGGGATTGAAAATGGTTGGAATGAGAACTGCTCAGTAGGAGAGTACCTGTTCATCCCCATCAGATTGGTTTAATTGTATCCTGTCTGTCCCAGATTCATCACAACATCACCCTCCTGTGCCATACTTCACTCGCAGTAAGGTGTAATAATAGGGCTGTACAGTCGGATGTAATAATAGGGCTGTACAGTCGGATGACAGAGAAAATGGGAGACGGCTATATGTTTTTTACACAGTTATAGTCACTATCAGCAGTACATGAGACACATGTCGGTTAATCGGTCTCGCTAGTAAGTAAGTGAATGAAATGACGGAGTGCAGAAAGAGCGATCAGTTAGTATAAATGAAATTCTTGGTTCAAATCTTGACCTAGGCTTCGGTCAACCTGAAGAAGATTTATGTTTTGCTGACCGTGCATCTCAGTTTAAACTTGGTAATTAACCAACTTGATGCACAAAATGTTTGTTTTACAATAAGTTTATTTCATGCCTCTACATGTTTCGAGAACATGTGCTCGGAACATGTAGAGGCATGAAATAAACTTATTATTAAACAAGATTTTGTGCATCAAGTTGGTTAATTACTAAGATTAAGACTGAAGAAGTTTGGATTTTTTTTTGTTAGTCTTCATTCTTCCTACAGAATGTCGGGATCACGTCAAATTACATCGCCACTGCTTCCTTCCGTCTTCATTTCTAACACTTAAAAGTTCCACATTCCGATCTATTGTTACTACCGTTATATAGATTACAAGCCTAAATAAATTAATAATAAGAGAAAACTGCCGAATTTTTACAACTCAAACAAAATGAAGATTTTGAGGAAAAAGAGTATTTAAAAACATAAAATTACAGAAATTAATAATTGTCCAACGAGATACAACACAAAGCAGTCCATTTATTATTCTGCAAGTTCACTCTACATGATTCGAGTGTCAACCACACCCATCATAAGGAGTACATAAACCTGTAACTACAGCCTCCGGTACTGGTCAGCTACCTCCCTCCAACGTGGCCACGTTGGAGGGAGGTAGCTGCACAAAAATATGGCCAGTACCGGAGGCTGTAGTTACAGTTTTGTGTACTCCTGATGATGGGTGTAGTTGACACCCGAAACACGTTGAGTGAACTTGCAGAAAAATAAATAGACTGCTTTGTGTTCCATCTCGTTTGACAATCATTACTCGTAATATAGATCAGCGATGCACGGAACCATAAACATAAAGTGTTATGGCTTTTGAGAAAATCTAGTGTGAGAGGGTGTGAGGCTGGAAGAGGCTTCTAACCTAACTTCGGTTGACTAATTGCGTAACAGCGTGACTGAGGGTCTTCCTGGCCAAAGGAATGGAAAAACTGTCCCCAGCTTAAATTAATTAGCTGTATTAATGAGTTGATAAATACGTTTATGGAAGAATTAATTACTGAAATACTGGTTGATTTTATTAAGGAATTATTAACTAAATAAGGAATGTTTGATTGGTTTATTAACGGAATTAATTAATTAATCATCATCATCATCATATGTCTGTCATGGAGTTAGTCCACTTGTTGACCCGTTCCGGTCTCACGTATCTAAAAGTCTCTTCAGAGGTCTGCCACGATTCCTTCTGCCAATTGGGGAATAGTGTTTCATTATCCTGGGTAGTCATTAATTAATTAATGCGCTCACGATTTGTGTGGTAAGGGCCAATAATTAACAATGACAAAGACGTACACAAAAATATGTATTTCCTAAGCGGTACAAGCTGCCATCTTGAGATCCGATATGGTAACAACATACAGGCATTTTAAAAAACAAAGCTATTTTCCCATCCCCCTTCAGGAAGTTCGATATTTTAATATAGTTTTCCCGGGATTATTCTGGGCAGCTGGTCATCGGCTTATGAATAAGGAAACACCTACGTGTCAGAGAAAATAGAGTGCACACAAATCGGAAAATGTCTCTCAAGATCCTTCAACTAAGCAAAGGACTTGGGGATGTTGGGGTGTTATTTTTCTGCAAATAAAGCACACCTCTGGCTATCAGATCGATGTATCCCCATGACTGCATTATCCTTCCCTCTAACCATGCTTTTCTTTCTTCCGTAATCCACTAGAGAACATGTGAGAAAGTTAGAATATCTTGATCAAGATATGTACCTCGACTAGGAAAAGATTACTGATACTACAGAATTTAGGTACGGCCACATATGTGTTAGCAAGTGCACGATTTACAGGTATAGTGGAGTGGTGAGTACAGCTCTTGAGTGTTGGCAAATTTTCTATCTTCAGAACCATTCAACAGCCTCAGAAATATGATATTAATGGGATTGCAATAAAAAGATTCACCCCAAAAATCAATTAAAGAACGGCCACGTTTATTGGAAGGCTTAGCAGAAAAAATTTAAATTATTTACCTAAGAAGTATACATTAAATCCCTAAAAGACAGAGTAGGATAAATGGATACTCATTTCCCATCATCCCTCTTGGTCTCGCAATGATAAGTCTCCGAATTATACATACGATCAACATCGTAACTGAAAGCTGATGGCGACTGGCAAACCCGTAACGTCAGTTTTAGAGCCTTACGTTTGGTGCGCTGCTGAACGGCAACAAGCAGCTTGCATGGTAACAGATATCAAAGTATCTTTAATTTTTAGTGCATGAACTTCTTTTGAAAATAAGGTTTACAATGAAGGATGATGATTTGAAGTTAAAGAAAGGATAAAATTGTCCCTGTATATGTCACGAATGCCTTTGGTTGTTTGGAGGTATATCGACACTCGTTCTTAACCTCAGCACTAGACGGAAATGCATTTTTAGCTTCACGACCCGACCGCTTTACCCCGAGGGAGATATCCTCCGATGTCTACTGCATATAAGGACATGTGGGTCTTAGAGCCGCTCAGGACACTTGTAAAATGACAAAAGGAAACTTCTTGCCCTGGCGGGAATCGAAACACGATTCCTCTGTTGTTCATCCCCTAGCCTATTCACTTATTTACTTACTTACTTACTTACTTACTCCATGGTGCAGAGTCCTTCTTGAGAAGCTAACTGGTTTGCAGCTAGTCAAGAAATTCCCCGCATTTCATGGAACCCGAAGGTTCATTACCGCACTC
>Ga0136643_10013186_pt1 | contig 12353 bp, 8 predicted proteins | sample TergutLab28metaG_FD_96883 | JGI IMG/M metagenome (GOLD analysis project Ga0136643, IMG submission 96883) | Labiotermes labralis P1 segment gut microbial communities from Petit-Saut dam, French Guiana - Lab288 P1 (version 3) (version 3) | ecosystem: Host-associated > Arthropoda: Insects >...
AGAGCCTGAAGTGAAGAATTTGGACGTCGGAGAGGCTGAAGTGAAGAATTTGGACGTCGGAGAGGCTGAAGTGAAGAATTTGGACTTCGAAGAGGCTGAAGTGAAGAATTTGGACGCTGGAGAGGCTGAATTCCACACGTTCCATGGCAAGTTACTTGTTTGAATCACAGAAGAAACCTTCACTTTCATCTTGGATTCATCCACAGCGAAGACCATTTTTGAAAGCCTACAGTTCCAGAACAGATAAAAAAATTCCTTACCATTTAAGACACTCAGATGTTCGTTACAGTATCTACAGCAGCCCGCCCATAGGCTCTTTTCCCAAATCATTTAAAAAACCAACATTCCACTTCCCCCATTCCTTAACGTTCATTTCAATATTAATTTCAAGTCACACTAAATTTTCCAAAAGGCTTTTCCTTTCAAGTCTTCCATCCACTTCGCATTTTTCATAAGCGTGCTGCATGGCGCAATATGTCAACCTTACCGACTTGTCGGAACATTAATAATTCATCAAGGGAGCAAAATGTGAAGCTGCTCTTATGCTGACCTGTTAATTACTATTTCTCCCTTTCTCTATCTCTCTCTCTCAGGACCAACTACGTTTCTGGACATCACATCCTGCAACACACTTGAACTGTGTCATAACAAAACAGACCTGCCTCCAAATAATTCTATACAATCCACCCTTTACACTGGACAAAACGACACATGTGTACTGTTACATGAACTGACAGATACACAAATCGTTACAGACTGTACTGAGCAAGACATCTTTACTTAGCTCTCGGAAATGGCTGAGAGACGTGTTTGATGTTTCTGTTGGTGAAATAAATTGGGAGGGGTGGGGGGGGGGGGGGACATAGTACTCAAGAAGAAGAAAAGCAGAAAACTTCCAAGCATACTGAATTCCTTCAACTCGCACATTCCTCTGTGACACGCACTGTTGTGTTCTTCGTTATCTTAAACAATCAAACCATAATCTTTTTGTTTTTAACTTTAGACGAATTATATCTCAATATTTTCTTTCGGTTTATTTTACGACGCTGTTTCTGTCTCTGAGCGTGCTGCGTCAGACCGTAAGACAACCGGTGTATAGAGTGCTGGAAAAGAAGCAATGTTAATCTGATTTTAAGAAATAATGCAGTACGCGTGACTTCACGCTTGCTCCTCTGTGTACATGAGATCTTGGATTTTCTGGGATATTAAACAGGGTTGATCGCTATTTACCGTCGCTTCGGGGTCAACCCGTCTTCAAGGATTAGGCAAACCAAGAAGAATTCTTCTTGATCTGCATGACTATTGAAGATGAGACCGCCAATTTGTCCAAAAATATCCGTGGTTAAGTTCCAATCGACGCTGTGGAACATCGCAGAAGGGCGAAGATCTCAGCTGACCTAGCATTTGTAGGAAAGGACGACAAATTTATTTGGACCGTCAGATTCTTGACTGAGATTCAAACCCAGAACCCCGTCAATTCAAGTCGCAGCATCACCACTGGAGCCACGGTGCGAGGTACAGCCCTTTGTACCCAATAATTTGCCACGTTACGGACTGGTTTAATGAGCAATCAGTTCTACAACCCGCTCCCACATCACAAAACAATACCAACACTGCAACTTCGACAGGGCTATGAAGCTCCGTCTCACTATTAGCATATTTAAATTCACTGCAGATAATGATGCGACCGGCGAGCCCCTGACGTGCGATAAGTTTTCTGACCGCCACGCAGAATTAATTAAACCCGCAGGAGGGCGCTCATATCCGCTGCTACAGTACGTAGCGGACAAACTTTAGGACACCGACGGTGACTGTAATAGCTTCAGCGCTTGGTTTCGCGCATAAAATAGAGCGAAAGAAATGGAAAGTGTCAATTACATACCGCAACAAGATCGAAGTGTGTAGTGATGGGGTTACAGCAACAGACCTTCTTAGCGCCTGTACTACAAAGACGTGTTTAGCTGCCTACAACCCCATCTTCCTTTACCGTTAGAGGTCCCGATGCACTTCATAACAGTCTGGATGGAAGTCACAGCAACAATAAACGCTGTCAGGGAGAAAAATTTCCGCTCTCCGCAGCGAGCAAAGAACTAACACTCATCGGTCGTATAGTCACCACTCCGAGCCGCCAGGCCTGCAATTCAGAAGGCAGACAGGCCTTACACTTTACTAGTAAAGTGCTACACTTAGAGCACAGATATGTATCGTGCTGTGAAACTACACACTTCGTAAAGCAGAACTGATATGCCATTCGAGTGTTCAAATGTAGTACTGGATAAGAACGACGAGGGTCAGTTGGATCGATCGTGTGTAAAATGAATTACTACATAGAGTAAGGTAGGAGAAAAATACCCTACATGCAATAAAAAGAAGGAAGGTTAGTTGAATTCTACGTAGCTTGCGTGGGAACTGCGTTCTAAAACACCTCGTTGAATGAAAGATAGAAGTAACGGGAAGAGGAGGAAGAAGACGTAAGCAGATACTGGATGACCTCCAGGAATCGAGAAGATACTGGAACCTGAAAGCGAAAGCACTATGTCACATTCACAGTATGCAGAGAATTGAAATAACTTTACCTTAAGAACATAGACATTCCCAAGTTTGACTTTCAGATGACCGTGCATCGTGATTCGAGCAGGATCAGGACGGAAAGTCCTGATCCTGCTCGCAAGCTGTCAGCAAACCTGTATGACATATACCATTGCTGTGAGTACAGTGAAAAACTCCTGATGATGTACAGAGTAATTGTCCGAAACATGTACAGTTTTATTCCAAAAATAAATTAGAGAAATTAGTGCATTTAGTTGGTTTTATTATAAGAACATTCCAAAGTCTGTATCCTAGGTTTGTTCTTATCACAGAGCGAAGGAAAAATAAAATAATTTAGAAAAATCCTGCATTGTAAGACTTCGCGCGCCGTGGCTATATTTTTCTCCCTTGCTGTTACATTGGTGACTACTTCCCACAGGCACCGACTGCCTTTAACACAAGCTGTTGGGCTTCTGCCCGCTTTAGAAAGAGCCTTGCAGTGGTTTGTCATCCAGGTACCTTATGAGGAGAGATTTGAAATTGACATCCCCAAGACTTCGATAGCTCAGGTTGTAAAATCGATCACTTTCGATGTTCGATGCCCAACTGATTCTTCAGCCTCAGCTCCTATGTCACAGAAACTACTGTCTTCACTATCAAAACTTATGATATCCGATGTCAAAACTTACGCAGTTCTTTATGTAAAGTGTCCTTTACTTTTGTTCCATTTTAACTAAAATCAGAACATGGAGACATTCTATTTTAGAAATCCAAGATGTATAATTTCACGAAAATCTGTATAGTAGGATCCGAGTCTTTTCATGCGGATGGAAGGACAGACAGGAAGACACGACGGAGCGAGTAGCTGATTTATCCTACTTTTTCTTAGAATCACACACAAATAAGAAAAATATAATTAACCTTTAGACGCCTAACGTCAACTATAGTTGACGTACCGCACCGCTACCTCCAAATTTGCATTTTATATATTTATTCAACAAATATAGTTACCGAATATTTTAAACATGGTATATACTCTCCGTTTCTTTCTCTTCAAAATGCAGTTTGTTTCATAATTATAACGTATTTGGTTCCTGTATTATTCACATTTTATATACAGAGTGTGCTAAAATTTAAAAAAAAAATAATTCCGGCGCCAAAGGGTTAAAGTTTTGTATTCAGTGAAATTTTTGTTTTTAGATATAATGAACTCGGTTTATTGTACAGATCAAACGCACAGTACTGGAATAACTTAAATAAAATTACAAATAACAAACAAAGGTGATCAAGAAATTCAAGAATTCCAAGCAGAAGTCACTTAAACCGATTGCAGTGTTTTGATTCAATAACGTCTCTAAGATAAATCAATTAACACTTAAATATATACAAATTTAAAAAGAAAACAAATGTACTGTGAATTTGGTTGGAGTAAAGAACTGAGTAATCGGAATAACTTTATGTTCATAGGACCGTTTATTGCAATTCTATGTCATAAAATGTCCAAAAAGATGCAACCATACACCGTTTATTTATATCTGTAAACTGCTCTACATGTTTCGGGTAGTTTCTCCACCCATCATCAGGAGCAAAAATAACTGTATCTACACCATCTTGTGGGAAGCGCGGTAGCACAGTGGTTAAGGTGCTGTGCTACAAATCGGAAGGTCGCTGGTTCGATCCCAGCTGGTGTCAGTGGATTTTTCATCGACATAAAATCCTTCCGATCGCACTATGGCCCTGGGGTCGACTCAGCCTCTAATAGAAATGAGTACCAGGAGTATTTCCTGGGGGTAAAGGCGGCCGGTGCGTAAGACTGACAACCTACCACCATCCTGTGCCGTTGTCACGAAATTTGGGAACCTTAACTTCCTGGAACCCTCTGGGCCACTCCAGGCCTGTAATGGGACCGCTTTTATATATATATATGTGTGTGTGTGTGTCAGCATTACCGCACGTTTGACTGGACTAGTGTACGTGTATGAACGAGCTTTAATTTAATTGATCAAACCAAATCTGATGGAGGGTTCTTAGCAACAGCGAAATATACACGATTCTTCAGAGCGCACACTGTATATAGAACGTTGTCCATGATGGCCCTGCTGCTTGATCATGCTAGTGGGCAGTGCGGTTTTCATTTCACAGTGTATTTTGCGTAAAGTCGCTTAATCATTTCGTTTTTCACTTGCTCGTGTTTTCATGTCAGCTGGGGCAACTTTACCAAGACATATTATACTATTTGTATCAGTTTAAGTATCAACAGCTGTAAAAAAACCTTAAGCACAATTATGAGCAGAAATTTTCTTCATGGCTTTCAACCGCACAGCGACAGACAGGACATTTCTAACGCCTCTCTAATGTTCCAGTGTTTACACATCGTAATGTCAATATTCCTGGAAAGTCGTTATGTGCAGAATATCTTCCAGCAATAACGGAAGGTGGTGGGAGGAATTAGAGTGGTCGGTAATGGCCTTCACTTTTGTATCGGTAACCCTTAGATTGTTAAAGTTTGTGCAGGTACTGTTTTAACTGATCGCGAGTAGACCTTTAATGAAGATGCGTTTGATTGGAGACCTTGGTTGCTAGGGCGACTGACAAGCATGACACAGTGATATCAAAATATTTGAGGTTTCTGTTGCTATGGCGATAGTTGACGGGCGCTGTGTGTTAAAGAGATACGGTCCGGCGCACTACAGGTAATTTGACGCAAATTGAATAAAGCATACTACTGGCAGAGGAGGAAGGTCAGTGAAGAGTTTGCGGGATATCGGGAAATTCATAGGGACAAGTTCCTGACAACAAACTGCAGCATGTTTCAGTAAAAATGTGACGCACAACTGAGATGCCAAAGAGGCTCATCCCTCTGAGCGGGCTAACGCGAATTCATAAGCTCTTTGTTGTTCTGTTCTCACAGAAGCGATTTTTTTTGCGGCGTCGCGAGTAACACAAAACACCCTGCGTAAGTAACAGCTGTGAAGAGTGATCAACGTTATTCTGCTTCTGCTTCTTGTTCCCGACTTTTGAGATTTTCAGATTAGTGTTGCTGAATATTCAAGGCAAATAGTCACCGACGTTTCAAACGATTTTGGTGACTTCCAAACGTAGGTAAGTAGAAGCAGCTTCACTTCTTACACGCCTTGCGTTTTTTTTTACTTTGCCTCTTCTTTTCTTTATCTCTTTTCTCACACTGTCGCTTTATTCTGTTGTTCTCTTTTGTCCTACTTATTACAAATAACAAAACGTCGATAGAGCCAGTCCGTTCACGCACTGTACACAGCCAATGTAGAACATCCACGTGGCTATACGTGCTGTTTTCAGCTACAGTACGATACGAAAACTTCACTTCTGATTCCCCAGCTCGTTCTGTAGCGCTGGAAGGGTGGCCTTTGTAATTATTGTGTGCTGAGTAGAGCATTTGAGAAGGCAGGGCCTTGGGACATTTTAAGTTGGTAAAGTTTTTTATTATTGATTTTGGGTGACCACGGATTTTAATTGTGGAAGCGACTGTTCTTCATGTGCTCACGTTCCCACAACATTCAGTAAGTGCTATTCAAAGGTCTGTATTCGCCCAGCATTAAGATGGTGTTCCTTATATGCCCATTTTCGCCCTTCAGTATGTATGAACTCTGGACTTCAAAGATGCACAGCTGTGGGGTCATTTTGGCACTTCGGCGTCGATTTACGCTTCGTACTGTGGCTGTTGGAACGCTCTTGCCGGCGTCCCCGTGACGGTTGTGAAGCTGAAACGTTTTCAGTGGTCTTATGCGTCATCAAAAGAAACGTGACGCGCGTTGGAAAATATCCATTTTCTTGCAAATAATTCTGAGATGGAACAGGCCAGAGTATAAGCAGTGCAGGGGAGAAAGATTGCGGTTTTGTATATTGTGTCTCGTTCATTGACATGGTGAACTGAACTTTGGATTATTTGCTTCTGAAAATACGAAATAAAAGCCTGTGTTTGAAGACATCGCAGTTGTAAGTCCGCTGTCCGCTTTTACCTGCCTGTTCCTTCACAGCTGAAGACAGTTACTAGAACTCTACCAAGAGGCACACAGTCGTCAGTTCCCCCATTGCACTGTCTCTGTAACCAGCAGCACCACAGCGTACCAGCCATCTTCAGAATGCCATCATAGCACCGGTTTTCCGAACTTAAGCGAAACAAATGATAGGCTTTGTGTGCAGAAAGAATGCAGATCTAATATCCCGTAGTGAAAATACCGTTTCTGGTTGTAACTTAGGCGCCTCGTGTTATCTAATAATACTGGCTGTTGTACTGAAGGGTAAATGTGCAAGAGGTGCATTCCGTGACGTAGTGCGTACGTCACCTAGGCATTCTTTACTTTTGGAATCTCATACGGTTTCGCAGTACACCAAAAAATGTCATTTCACTCACGACCTTTAGATAACAAAGACCTCCCTTGTTCCGCCCCGATATTTCCGAAACTCACAAATGCTCAGCCGCATTATGTGGATCTCTTACGCCGAACTGACACAAACCGAGAACTAAGTATGAAAGTAAGATAGAAATTCATTTCCTCCCTTAAGTAATATGGGGGCACGCGGTGGCGCAGTTGGTTGAGGCACTGAGATACAAGCCGGAAGGTCGCAGGTTCGATTTCCGATGGTGTCATTGGAATTTTTCATTGACTTAATCCTTCCAGCCGCACTGTGGCTCTGCGATCGACTCAGCCTCTAAGAGAAAGGAGTACCAGGAATGTTTCCTGGAGGGTAAAGGTGACCTTCATGAGCCGATCGTCTGGAAATCTGGGAGCCGTAAGGGCCTCTCTAGGCTTGTATAGGCATAGTTTTACCTGTTAACCCTGTAGGCCAACTTTACGCACCTCACGATCGTTCAGCGGAATTACGTCGAAATCCTCTGCACCGAAATGCACTCATGTCGGTCGCGAAGTGTGCAAAGTACGGATAGACACTTGCTTGTACCCTTGACTACGCTGTGGCTGTCAGTGCCCCCCATTTTCACAAAATTCCTATAAAGAATTTTGTGAAAATTCGACAAACGATTTGACATTTTACGGGGCGCCAGAAACAAGGAATTGGTCCCCCGGTAAGACGTTCTTCTCTGATTCTTAAAGAGCGCCTAGCAGAATCTGTTTTGCCATTTTGAACAAAGACTGTACTGAAGCATGCATGTGGGGCCCTTTGGAGGTACAAGACTTGGGTCATTCGATTTTGTCGGCTCTCGTGTACTGTGCGAGATTGCATGCTTCCGCCGCAAAGTATGTGAGATCTGCACTCTGGTGGGCTAATTGCTTACCGTCGTTTAGGGACAACCTATCGGTCCCATTTTCAAGGTGAGATGGGACCGATAGGCTGTACCGAAACGTCGGTAAGGAATTAACTGCATCACGCTGCTTATCAGCCCAGAGGAGTGCAATTCTTTTGTCGAATATCGACTGAAGTCCGTTTTAGGAGAATTCGTTACAATATGTCGGAAATTTACTGAACGACTGATATTTGTAGGTGATAACTGCGTTTGTTATACATTCGGTGTGTAGAGACGAAGACATGTAGAGAAACAAGGGAATTAGCAATTTCGGTAATCCACTTCTGCCGTTCTTTTTGCTTGTGCCCTGTGTGCTGGCAGATAATGCAAGTGACGTCATCGTGATCGTTACACATGTGAGTTCGATGAAGTGAAGAGAGGAGAAAGATTTGGCAAGGAAGGAGGGCAAAACGGACAGGAAAGTTTCGCGAGATAGCCAACATTATCTGCAGAACTTGTAGAGGAACTTCTGAAGCAGATCGGGGAGGGGCACACAGTGCTGTCGTTAGCCGCGCACACCTTTTGTAATAATGATAATTGATGTGCTTTTGTATGACTGTTCGGAAGTTGGAAATCCAAGAAGCACGAACAGCGGAGATCTTTCCTTTTTCTATATAAAATAGTATTAAAGAAGAGGGAGAAAGAGGAAATGATGAGGGTGTTGGGCTTTTCTGTGGGGTTGTCAGTGCGTTTGTGTACCCCAGTTGTGCATGTGGAACCCCGTGTAAAGTGAAGGAAGTGTACAGTGAATCAGAGGAAGAGGAGTGATGTAGAGAATATGCAGTGAAAGGGCAGCAAAGGGTTAACGGCAGCAGCGTGAGACCAAATTTGTGGACACACCTCCTGGTCTTTAGACGCCTTCAGTGGGGCCACACTGACGAAGCTGGCCGTTTTCTCTTTTGCGCACATACAGGGAGGAACGAAGCGGGAGAATGGGGAGTTGTGAGTCTAACGAAGGTTTAAATGAAAATCATAGAGCAAGGACGAACTGAAGGGGATGTAGAAAGGTAGTTGTAGAGAAAGGGGTAAGCAGGCGATCAGATTTGCAAAAGGAGAGACGTGATTTGTGTACCAAACTGGTGTCTGTCCCCTGCCTTACCTCGACTGTCCTATAATCTGTCCTTTTCTGTCTTTGTCGCAGTTACAGACACATCAGTAGTAACGGTGTGCCTTCGAGACGAATTGAACTGCTGTAAAAAAGGGCGGGAATTGGAGATAAATGTTGCTTAAAGAATGTGAAATAACAATTGGGGAAAATTGATAAAAGAGTAAGGATAACATGATTTGGCTGTATTTTAAGGTAAACTCTTAAAAGTGTTGCAACTGCGTGGTTATTTCTATGGCTCTGGGGGTAGAAGGTGTTAGGTGTGAAACCCTATGTGCCAGAAACATTTTGTGTCCTTTGGAATGTACGGCCCTTTATGTGGTGTAACTTCGGCAAATTATTGACTAATTGAAAGTATTCTTTAGCAGTTTATACATCCGTATGTTTGGAAGATAAACTGGCCATTATGCGACATGAAATATGTGCATTTAAAATTAAACGTGTTTTCATACTTCAGTTTGTCAGCCATTGAATTCCAGCCCGTTTCTTGCCTGACTAATGTTAACGGAAGGCAAACCGTTGGTCTCATCCGCTATTATGATGTCCTTAATTAAAGGAGCTGAGGTTCTCCAGAATGTTGCGTCGCGCTGCAACAGCACGTGTAACTGTGCGAATATCGTAAATGTATAAACGACAGTGTAGCGCTCTGTTCAGAATCTTTTGCCTAGCACTGTACTACGTAACAAACATTAAAATATAAAAAACTGTATTTGTTCCTCTTCTGTGTCACGGGGTTTGAACGTGGCCTCTCGCACTAAGGGAAGAACATAGGTGAGGTGTTTCGAGAATGGGGTGCTGAGGAAGACATTAGGGCCTAAGGGAGGGAAGTAACAGGATACTGGAGAAAATTTCAAATTGAGGAGTTCTGACATTTGTATTTCTGATTAAATATTCTTCTCCTATGGCGCAGCACCCCAACTGGGGCCTAGGGTGCCTCGTTTTGAAGCTTGTGAATCATACACACACACTCACACACACACACACACAGACTGTAGACCTCCCTCAAAGAATGGTCTGCTTGTTAGAGGCCACTGCCTGTACAGCACACAATAAACACAAGACACAACATCCATGCCCTCCACGGGATTCGAACCTTCGATCCCATCAGGCAAGATCTACGCCTTATACCGCTCGGCCACCAGCATCGGCTCGTGATGAAATATTCGGGTGACCCTATCAGTGAGTATATGTTGGGCGGGGAGAAGAGAAATGAATACAGGATTTTGGTGCGGAAACCTGAAGGATGGAGGCCGTATGGAAGACCTAGGAGTAGACTGGAAGATTAATATTAAAGTGGATTTTAAAGAAATCGGATGGGACAGCCTGGATTGGATTGATGTAGCTGTGGATAGGGAAAAGTGGCGGTGACGGTACTGCGTCGCGTTGCTAACAACTACAGTGCAAAAATGTCACACTGCTGACACCTGCAGCGCACTGTGTCACATTGCTAACATACTGTTTTGTCCGACCCCGTTTCCTGTTAAGCACACCTTGATACAAGGAGATGCTTAATCGCCATTGCTCTTCAACTGTGCTTTAGATTTCGCCATTAGGAGGGTTCAGGTACACCAAATTGACTTGAAAGTAAATGGTACACATCAGCTTTTGGTTTATGCTGATTATGTTATATGTTGGGAGGAAGCGTGCATACTCTAAAGGAAAATGCAGAAGCTTTAGTAGTTGCTAGTTTGTAGGCTGGACTGGAAGTAAGTGCTGATAAAACTAAGTACAGGTCATGTCTCGAGATCAGAATGCAGGACGAAGTCACAATGTAATGATTGATAGTAGCTCCTTTGCAATGGTGGAACAGTTAGGCTATTTGGGTAAAACCTTAACGGATCGAAATTATATTCAGGAAGAAATTAAGAGCAGATTGAATTCAGGGAATGCTTGCTGTCATTCGGTGCAGAATGATTTGTCTCTAATTTTACTGTCCAAAAATATAAAGATGAAGATATGCATAACTGCTGGGGTGTGAGGGACGTAATTAGAGCAGTGTCTGATTGTGGCAGCCAGCCGCACGCACCCAGACATCATTTAGAACGACCTGTACTTGAGTGTTAATTGAATTGTGTCTTGTCCGTGTAGCTTTATCAACTACAAGCAGCGTGCCATATGTCATTCCTGTTGCATTACCGATAAGCGAATGTATGCAACAGTTGTGGTGTGGTGGGTTGATTCTGACAAAGGTTGAAGTTTCCTTCTTCATGCACCGAAACCGTATAAGGGGAGCACCAGATAGTGGAAAGTAGTCAGATTGAAGCCCTGGTCGCTTTGTACCCGGGAAACCCCCCCCCCCCGTTTGCTTATGGCAAAGGCGGTTTTTTGGGCCCCAGTGCCTGTTTCGACGTTTTGCAGATACGAACAAGGTGTAACCGCTCCGGGAATCAAACCCGGTTCGTGGGACCATTTTTGTTTTTTATTTCCTATATTTCCTTCCTTCTTTCTTTCATTATTGATATTTCCCTTTCTGTATTGTTGTCTTGCTATTTGGCTTCCTGTTTTTCCTTTCCTCATATTTGTTTGCTTCCTTCCCTTTCTTCCGCTCTTTGTCATTCTCTCTTATTTTCATGATATGTTCCTTTACTGTTGTGTATATATATATATAACAGTACTAACAGACACAAATTAACAACAACAACACAATATATTCAAGGCACACGTGTCACCAGTCACATTGATGCCTGTTTGCGTCACCATTGCTATGCACGATACCATCCGTAGGTTGCTCCGGTAGAATGCACTGTGAGGTGTTGCGTCAGACGTAATGGCCGTCAGTATCACCTGTGTTTCAGTGCGTGTGCAAGTTTACGCACCTGTACCTTTACTTTGTTTGGCCTGCGCCGTAAACTGACGTCTTTTTGAAAGAAAAATCCATTTAAATGGAGAGGAAAAGAAATGGTGAAGATTTAGTTGAAAGAATCATAATACATAAGCATGTGTGAATAAAAGAATGGTGGAGAGGAAAGAGTCTAACAGGGAATCTTAAGTATGCATCGGGGGGACGTTTTGAAGAGTACAGGAAGTATGAATGCAGCATTTGTGGAGGGAGCGTGCAGAGTAATAGAATTCGAAGACAAGACGTCTTGGTGGCAAAAGTTCAAAAAGGCGGATCTTGAATAGGCCATCCGCGGCAGAGTGGGAGAGGAGCCGAGCGGAGCTGCATTTACTGCATGTGGACAAGTTGGAATGAGAGAGTTAGACACTGCTTGTTATACGCACTGTGCATGAGATGAGACCTGAGTTAGAAACATCAATTCAGTTACGGCTGTTGTCGACGAATCCGGTAGAGTTTGAAGCCTCAGATTCAGTATTGATAGAACTGCTTAGTGCACGCCTAAAGGTCAGTTTGTACAGTGCATATCTAAAGGTCAGTTTGTACAGTGCATATCTAAAGGTCAGTTTGTACAGTGCATATCTAAAGGTCAGTTTGTACAG
>Ga0136643_10013189_pt1 | contig 12353 bp, 8 predicted proteins | sample TergutLab28metaG_FD_96883 | JGI IMG/M metagenome (GOLD analysis project Ga0136643, IMG submission 96883) | Labiotermes labralis P1 segment gut microbial communities from Petit-Saut dam, French Guiana - Lab288 P1 (version 3) (version 3) | ecosystem: Host-associated > Arthropoda: Insects >...
GTTCCAGATATTACAAATTTGAAGGCAAGAATAACAGACGCTTTTGCTACAGTAACTGAAGATATGTTGGAGAACACGTGGAGAGAAATTGAATATCGATTAGACGTTGTCCGTGCAACAAAAGGAACACATGTTGAAGTGTACTAATGTGTTGTAAAAACTTCTTTGTTTACATTTTTTTAAAAAAAGTTTGTATTCCACGTACAGTAGTTTTCTTTAAACAAGTGTTTGTAATCAGGGAAAGACTTTATGCTCACCCTGTATATTTTATGCATAGAATCTTTTACAGAACTGTACATGTTTTGGTGTCACACGAAAATATTTACTTCGTCATGGTGCACGGAATGATCAATGTAAAAATGAAACAAAGTACAGAAATTGTCCGGAAACGCGTGAATAGAAGCCACCACTTGGTAGATCTAGGAATAAAAGGCAAGATCTTATGAAGTGCTAAGAATATATTTGTTATCTTGTGATGTTTTACACAAAGACCCACTCTCCAGTCTCCTCACCCACTCAAACTCTACCTCCAGTCAAAGGTACAGTAGCTCTATCACACAAACTAGCCTTAACAACTTGCACTTGTCTACTGCCCTAAAACACTAATGACACTAACCATACAAACATAAAGGCATTAATTCTCTCAACACACATTTCCCGCTATTTCTAACACCCAAAACATAATCACGCCTAGAACCTTCTGATGTTTTCGTACGGAAGCCATATAAAATGTGTCCTGATAAAGTTCTATCTGGCTAGCTTAGTCTACGTGCGGACACGAGTCATTTGTCTGTAATTCGAAGCATCGAAAATAACTGCGGCCCATTCAGACACCCAGTCAATAAGTACTGGGGCTTGAGGTGAAGCACTGAGTGTTAAAGGCAGTCCCTGACCTCCATCTAGTTCGGAATTAAGTATCAGTGGAGTTGTACTCCTATTTCCCCTTTACACCTTCAAGGCGTTCCCAGGCAAGACCGGCACAACCTAATTTGAAAAATTTTTAGGAGGTGGTTTGATTCATCAGTAGCTTGTGGTCTTTACACATATCCTACGTGCCCGGTGGAGCCTTTAGTTCCGTGAGTTTCTAATGAGAATCAGCTGCATGTAAATACACAATCAATAATATGTCATCTATAAGGGTAAAGGAAGCAATCCCATTAGAGGCCTGGACAGGCCCTGAGTGTTCCAGGAGGTTGAGGTTTCCAGATTTCAAGACAACAGGCACATGAAGGTGGTAAGGTTGTCAGCCCTACACACCGGCCGCCTTTACTCCTCAGGAAATATTCCTGGTACTCATTTCTGTTAGAGGCTGAGTCGACCCCAGGACCATAGTGCGGCCGGAAGGATTATGTCTATAAAAAAATTCAAATGACAACCTAAGAAAATCTAAACTTGGAAATATCATAAAAGAAACGCGTGCGTTCGGGAAGGGCTAAAGACAGGCAATCCTCTTAGCAGCCATTCAAAATATTGAGAATTTCTCTTTAAAAATTCGTGTGTGTTTCATGTAAGGTTGAAGAAGTAAAACGTGGCACAAAGAGGAAAAATTTGTAGAAGCGAAAGATTTGAGATCTCATTGGGTAAAATGCAATCAACGTCTTCTATACAACATAATGATTGTATAAACTTCGAAGTACTTCAGTGGAGGTTCCTGTCTTTCGTTATTTACATGAATAAGCAAGGCACGAACGGCGCAGAACACCACATCCTGTTCATTTGGAACAAAATGTCCTTAGATTCAACTCAGCTGCACATGGTGGAATATAAAGAAATGCGCACTGCTGTACATAAAGGGATATAGCAGGCAAAACACGGTCCCGGAAATACAGGGTTGTTATTTTAGAAACACAGAGACTGCGCAGCCTGATCATCTCACCTCGAAACCTAAAGAGCCAGAAGAGACAAAGATCATTGTCAAAATGTTACACCATTGTCACCCGTCGTGTGTTCTGGCAGCCAGGTTCCCTGCAGGCACCGTCCAGGAAACTGATGTGTTCGTCAGCAAGGGGGATGTTCGTTGCATTACGTGATGCTACGTGCCGGAATCCCACTACTGCAACGTTCAGTACGTAAACTCTAATTCCCCATTAGCGCTGCGGCCCAGCACTGGCCACGGCCTCCTCATTATTAACGTTCCTAGATCACATACAACGACGCACCACAGTCGGTAGTACTCCTCTGGACGAGTGATCAGCCCGACACAGAGACATCTGACAACACACAACACCCACAACAGATATCCCTGCCACCGGTGGGATTCAAACCCAGAATTCCAGCAGGCGAGCGACCGAAGACCTACTCCTTAGACCGCGAGGCGAGAAGAGAGTCTTCTTCTTCTTCTTCCATTGGCACTACAACCCCACTGTGGGCTTTGGCCTGTCGAACAACGTCCTTCCATTTTTTCCTACCTGCCACCACCTCTCTCCATTTCTCACTCCCAACACTTGAAGATCTCTTTCTACTTCGTCTTTCCATCTTTTCCTGGGTCTTCCCCTTCTAGAGGAGAGTCTAATTGCTTATCCTAATTTATGCGAATACTTGCAGGACAGACGTTACTTGTGTAACCACAACAGCTTCTTTATTTTAATTAGCACAGATTTACATTGAAATATTTTATTTCAACCCACTTATGAAACAATTTTAAATTTTTAGTTATTAACGCGTAATTAATTTTATATTGAAACTTAGCTGCTGCTGTATTTGGTGGATTCTTCAAATATTCAAATGCAAGTCAGACATGCACCATGCAGTAACAAGATGCGGGTAGGTGGGTATCCTGGCGCTGTATTCCCAGCTTTGTTATCGGATGAATAATGTATTGACACTATTACTCTAGCGAATAGCATCACAACAACTTTATACGTCGGATTTGTCATTTTCCTTCGAAATGGTCTACCCACCACTTGAATTCTTTCATTGCGTTGTGATGGTATTCGACATTTTTTTGTTCAGAGAAATCAGAATTTCGAACTTTTCTTTTCGCGTCTTTGAAAAATATTGTTTTGTCCTCTAATTTTGACTCGTTTATAGAGCTGAGGCAGCATCGAATTTGATTATAACGCGTAAGATAGAGGGTAACTGAAAAATGAAAGAGGGGGGATTCAGTAAAAGATTTGTATCAGTTCTGTCTCGTGTTTCTCCGAAAAAAAATTCATGAATTCCTCGAAATATCCCATTCAAGGGACACTTTATGCGGCTCACATTTCAATTCAGTTTCCTTAGGCTGCTTGCTGCATTCCCAAGTTACTTCACTACAAACAGTCACGATCGTAATTTGATAACACACACCTACAGTTCATTGCCTGTGACGTTTTGTCCAATTGCTCTTTTCCAACTATCTTACTGGCACTACAACCATTTCTGACAGACTTCCTCCATCCAAAAATCAAGCAGCCTTTTGGTCTTCCTGCATTCTTTATTTTTCAAAATGATAGCTGTATTTCTAAACCGTTTAAATACTCTTGAAGTCATGTAATTAAATGAACCTAATTTGTTCTTGATATGCTACATACACTTAATTTCTCATTCATTCCCGTTAAACGTACATTGCGTCATATCAAACAGTCTGCTTCCTCATTTCCTGTCTGTGCCGGTTTTAGGCACGTCCGCAAAATTGCGAAAAGCTACTGTTATATTTGTCATGTCTGTCCGTCCGCCCGCCCGCATGGAACAACTTGGCTCCCACTGGACGGATTTTTATGAAATTATGTATCTGAGCTTTCTTCGAAAAACTGTCGGCAAAATTCAAGTATCTTTAAAATCGTACAAGAATAACGGGTACTTTACGTGAAGACAAAGACACATTTTTTATCATACCTCGCTCATTTCTTCTTAGAATGATAAATGTTTCAGACAAAAGTTGTAGAGGAAATCAAAACACACATTTTGTGTTCGGTAAATATTTTCGAAACTCGTGGCTTTTACGAGATAATGTGGAAAAATTATGTAGAGCGAGGCAGGCCATAGATGAGAATATGGCGCATGCGCATTGCGTGCTGCATAACTAAGACTACGAAACACACCCTCACCATATGCAACAATTATTGCTTTCCCAATTCAACAATGGTTGCACGAGCGCGCCTCAATATTACTTTATACATACATTTCCTGTCTTGTTTAGTATTTCTTAATACTGAATATCAGTACAACAACACCTTCGCTACTATATGCTATAACCACACATTTTATCCGTGAATCCTTGTCCCTGCTGTGAATAGAGTGCTGCGAGATGTAATCTGTGGAATTCCGCTGTTCCATGATGACCTCGTGTGCAGGTAACCGCCCTTTTATTACTGTGCAAGTGCTCTTCAGGCATGTAGTGTATTGAAGTGTGAAATCTGCGTATGGGAGCGTAGATCACAAATCTCCTGCAATTGGGTTCTCTGTGACACAGTAAAGTCTACCTCACACCACACAAAACCGAACTGAAAGGAACAGAGACGAAACTGACGGGCAAACTGTCACTTGAATAGATTTCTGTGAATTGTTTCGTGAGAAAGAGAGCCTGATTCAGATTGATGATGTGTGTTGAGAACAAACGGCGTCAGAAGGATTCCGCGTCTACAAAAGCATTAGAAACCTGAGTGAAGAGAAATGTGCTGTTTCCTGTCGACCCACCATAGAATAGGCCGGGAATTTAGCAGGACAATTGTCTTAGCTTCGGTTCGTTGTGGCACGTTGTAGCTTGTGTTTTAAGGTTACGTAGCGAACTGGAATCTAGACGTGCGGACAGCAAACGAGGAGGGTTTGGGCTTACGTCTGCAAGAAATCGGATGCGTTATGACTGGCATCAGCAGGTCACCCACAAGATATAGAACGGGTCTGGCGAAGAACTGGAAAAACACCTGCTAATTTACACAGCGGATATATAGGCCTATGCAACTGATGTTAACCAAGACAATACGAGGGATTCATTGCGCATGGCAAGCAGGCAATGGGAACTCCGGACTAGACGAAATTTAGAGGTAAGTTTCTGTAGAAAAAGGCTGCATTACCGACTGAGTAGGAGTGTGGATGAGTTCCATAGCCAGTGTGGTGAATTCCGAGAAGAGAAAAATCCTTTATATAATGTAATATATTCCGTCTATACACAACTATATATCAGCATAGTGATATTGTATATTCTCAGATTACATTGTGTCAACATGATTCGACAGTAAGACGGTCATCATCAAGCCAATAAATAACACTTTTTAAGGTGCAACAAATTGAGCATTCAATGGGGTCCCATTTCGTTTACAGTAAAAGTTAAAATAGCGTATGTAAATGAAATGGGATCCCATTGAGTGCTCACTTTATTGTACCTTAAAAAGTGTTCTTTACTGGCCGAAACATGTTGCCGTAATGTAATCTGAGTATATACAATATCACTATGCTGATGTATAGTTGTGTGTAGACGGAGTATGTTACATTATATAATTTTTGTTACTACAAAACGGGATGGCCTCTGTCAAAAAGAAAAATCCTTTGCCCTTACCTGGAATAGAACCACTGATCTCCATCGCATAGCCCACTTACCTTATCAACTGATCTATTCCGGTTTCATTCAGGATGACCAGGTAACCTAAGGTAGGTAATGTGCACACTTGTGCAGGCACTGAGGCTCTGTACAGGCTGTACGGCCCATAGGGGGAGTAGCGGTATGCTCTACTCTTTCTTGATCACGGCACTAGAAGGGGTGAGGTGTTAGCGTCACGCCCCGGCCGCTCCTTACCCCTGAGAAAGACTCAGTACCCATTGTACAGGAGGCTGGGTGGGCCCCAGAGCCGGTCTGGACAGGTGCGAAAAATCTCACCCCCACCGGGATTCGATCCCCGGACCGTCCAGCCCTTAGCCAGTCGCTATACCGACTACGCTACCCGGCCCATTCAGAATGGCCTGTTCGTATTTAATTTGTATCAACTTTAAACTCTATAGTTAAACGTCACTCAACAACAAACGTCTGCACAAAAATCGCCAGAATCACTACGGACTTCGTCAGACACAACTTGCTCTCTGTACTGAAACTTTATAGCCACCCGTCACACGCCACGAAATCACTTGTCTCCAGTAATCCAGGCATTTAGAATACTGGGTCCCGGGGCATGCCGGATAGAGAGGAAATGAAATCGCCGACAAGCTCGCAAGGAGTGGTTCTGTTCAGCGGTTTGTTGGACCTGAGCCTTTCTTGGAGGTCTCTAGGCAGATTATAAGAAGAAAGATGAAACGCTGGATGGAGCAACAGCACATGGTATTGTGGCATAGTCCCGTAATACACAGAGACAGCGTCGGGAATTGATCTCTGGCCCTAATCTGGCTACAGGTGCCCGATTATTGTCCTTTAATAGGACACAATCTAGGGTTGTTATTGGCTCGCTCACTGGACGTAACACCGTATATAATGGGACTAAACAATAATCCCACTTGTAGGAAAAGTGGTACGGAGGAGGGATCCTCAGTCCACATTTTGTGTGAGTGTAAGTTCTTGGCTTCACTCAGATATACATATCTGGGTTCATTTTTTGGACCCGGAGGAAGTTAGGAAACCAGGAATGGGGGGCCATCTGAAACTGTGGTAAAGGAACAGGGTTCTTTTAACTTAATACAGAGTACAGGGCACAAAGGATCAGTCTTGAGGCCTAGATGCAGCGGACCGTGAAGGGCTCGAACCCCACACACTATTCTCTTCTAATCCAGACATTTACTTTGCATGCCCCTGTTCCACCGATCGGTACATTGCAAGGTTTCTGTCTCTGCCTGTAGCAGTCCGCCTTAAGGTATCCGAGTCTGGGCAAAAACTGGTAATGTTACCCGTTGCAAGCCCCACACGATACCAAGATACCAGATGAAACTGCGTACTGTGCCTCACAGCGTAACAGGATCCTGCCAGCTCTCCTCCGTGGGTTTCCCAGTTTGTCACAGTAGCCCAAGAGATGTCTTTGTAGCTAGCAACAGCTTCGTACATTCGTATACACAACACTGTAAAGAAAAAGGAAAAATCAGAGGCGGTGGTGGTAAGAGCAATTGACCACAAGCAAGGAAGTTCACAGTGGTTCTTCAAGTTTATTGGCAAAAGTAATGGTAAAGGTAAAGTTCATCCTATAACAGTCCACGAAGACCCAGAGCTGGAGTAGAGGTATAGTTCTACTCTTTCTTTAACCTCGGCGCTAGATGGGGTGGATGGTGAAGGCCACGCCCCGGCCGATTTTACCCCCGGGAAAGACCCGTTACCCATTGTAAAGGAGGCTGGGTGGGCCGCATGGCCAGTCTAGACGGGTGCGGAAAATCTCGCACCCACCGGTATTCGATTCCCGGACCGTACAGCCCATAGAGAGTCGCTATACCGACTGAGCTATCCAGGACCTCAAGTTTATTGGCAGACTTGAATTTTTGGTCTGTCAGTGGGTTCGATAGACGTTTCACCAGAAGGTCTCCCAGTGAATTTGAATTTTTAATTCATTTGATGGGGAGTGGGAGGGGGGGGGAGGAATCTCTAGTTAAAAGACACCGCGTACAGGAAAGCCAATTCTGTTCAAGAAAGTTTGGCACTGACGCTAAGCTCTTTTTGGCAAGTGGTGATTCGTACGTCACCCTGTAGTACCTGTTCAACATTTCCAAGCAGGCAATCAGCTGCATCATTCCTATAGAGTGCGAAGCTTTTGAGGAAAAATTGAAATATTGCACACAGGTGAAACAAATAATTGTATCTGTGGTTAATGAAAAACTTAAAAAATTATATTTTTATCAGAACTGAACACAAATATTACTCAAACACTTGTATTAAAAAACAACAGACCAAAATATTCTAAAATTACTTGTGTATTAATATCTTTCTCTGAGGGTCACAACTGGCGAAATACTTGCTGTGGGAAAACTTTGAGACAAAAGTGAGTTATTGTACTGATTGAATGCTGACGGATAAGATTTGTCAGAATGGGGAGATGAAGGAGTGTGCGGAGGAGGGATTGATACTTACAGGGCACACTTTAAATGGACCACTTGGGAAGTTGGCTTTATATGGGTTAATTGGCTGGAGATGAGTATGGTGATTGTGATCATGAACTGTCCAACTCGCGTTTAAGAATATGTCCATAATTTAATTCTGAAAGGCACAGCGTACCGAGTCATCCCAATTCCTCAATCTTGCAGCTGTCATGTCTCCATAATTTTGACACACGTCGTTCAGAGTTTGGTTTGAACAGCCTGCGAACAATTCAATCTTTTTTCAAGAACGCTGCTGTTCCGTGCCCGTTTTCTTTGGGGCTGCCGGGGGGGGGGGGCAGGAATTCACTCATTTTCTCAGGCGAGTGCTTCTGACAGATCCGCATCTTCTCAATTTCATTCTGCACCTAGAAAAGTAGAAAATAATCAAAAATATATAAATTTTTTGTAATAACAATAAATATTTTGTACAGCATTTGGAATCAGTACGGATTATTAAGCGCTACAAGCCGGAAGGTCGCGGGTTCGATTCCCGATATTGTCATTGGAATTTTTCATTGACATTATCCTTCCGGCCGCACTATGGGACTGGGGTTGACTCAGCATCTAACAGAAATGAGTACCAGGAAAATTTCCTGTGTGGTAAAGGCGGCCGGTGCGTAGGGCTGACAACCTTACCACCATCATGTGGCGGTTGTATTGAAATCTGGGAGCCTCGTCCTCCTGGAAACCTCAGGGCATGTCCAGGCCTGTAACGGGATTGCTTTAGCTTTTCGGAATATTAAGGTTTCATTTCATGTAGCTGAATTTTTGCCTTTCAGATTAAAAAAAAAACAGTAGAGGAGTGAATGGCAGTGGCAAAGCAGTATCAAGCATTGTGAAATTTCCCACATTCACTATGGGCTGTTAATGGGAACCACGCGGTGCTACAGTGTCAAAGAAAGAGTGCCAGTGTATATTTTAACTACAAAAATACCTTCAGTATTTTTCTCTTCTGTTTTTGTAGATGCTAACTACAACTTCGATGTGCGTCGACGCGGGGTGTCAGGGAAGAATTCCAGACAGTTGAGTTTTTACGAACACTGAACTGTATAAAAAGCTAGAAACAAAAATCTTACATCTTCCTCAGCCGGTCCCTCTAAACGGGAGAGAAAAAAAAATATTACATACTTTTTTATTGGGGATGAAAATTTTTCCTTCAAGCGAGAATCTCATGAAAGTTTATCCGAGACAATATCCAGAGGGCTCAAAAGAACGAATTTTCAATTACAGGATCTGCAGAGTCCGCTGAGTTGTAGGAGAACGTTTTTGGTCTCGCGTCATCAGATTTCCGAGTGCTTCGTAAACCTACGCTTTTGGAACCAGAAAAAGGTCAGCCCGTTGCAATGACTGTTGCTTGCTTACACAGATTCGTAAGAAGAAACCAAACACGCTCGAGTATGAAGAAAACGGTAGAGTGACTGAAGACAGTTGAAGAGCCGTGTGTACTGAAAATATGGCTGCTTTATTTCCTGTCAGAAAGGCTGCACTTAGACCACCTTTGCAGGCGAAAGAAATAAGCGAGGAATTAGCATCTTATTTTGTGAGTTGAGGAAGAGTGAAGTTACAGAAACATTGCACATAAATTTGGCATATTTTTTTAAAAACCGCGGTTCCTTGAATTAACATTTTCACAAACATTAAAATTTGTGACGAGATTTTGCTTCCCGTGTTCAATGTCTATCGCGGTTTGGTTTTGTGCATTATGAACATTCCGCTTTCATATGCAAACCTCGAGCATTAAGGCTAATTCACACATACCGTGCCGTGTCCATGCCATGCCCCGACCATGCTGTGCTGCTCCCTTGCCATGCTTCGACAGTGCCGTGTCTGTCGTGAAAGTCCGCGTGGTAGGCGGAAAAATCCGAACTGCTAGTCCGAGAGTTTAACATATTCTCTTTCGAATTCTAATGCTTTCATTCTTTACAGTCCTGACCATTGATAATTGTGAGCAGCATTTGATAATTGCATGTGGGATTTGCCTTCTTTGAGAAGAAGGAAATTTAGTAAAACGGAAATATTGGATTCATAATGCGTTTTGAGCGTAAGAAAAGGAAGGAGATTTTCACAATCCGTTTGAACGTCTGTAAGATGGGAGGCAAAAATTGTGCAAATATTTTAAAATGGGTATTTCGAAATTTGAAAACTTTAAAGAGTTCTTGCCCAACAGAGAGTCAAAAGAAGAATACAGATAAATAAAGAGAAAAGAAAAGAAGCATGATGACAGTTTCAACACAACTTTATCTTTGTGCAAACCAGCTACTTTTTTCGGCTACATATAGCCGTCACCAGACTGAACATAGAAATGTGAATAAGAACTATAATAAAATGTAATAAAATTTTATTGTATTTTATTGCTGACCAACATATAGCACGCGTGCCCAAAATGGCGGGCGGAAAGATTTTCTTGGCACGTGGTATTCACCGTTGTCTCAGTTTATTCATTTCTTTTGTCCGACCAGCGTCTCCATATTGTGCACAATGTGTGTATATGTACACACATCTGACTGCGCACAGACTGTGTATGAATTACCGTTGCTACCAAATAACACTGCAGCGAAATATTTTTACACAAATCGCAGCTTTGCGAATTGTTGACTGGATATTTATTTTTGGGCAGCCGGCCTGGCAGTTACTTGGCCAATACGTGACAATGGACAGAACATTTGACAGTCTTCTTTGGAACATGAAGTAGTAACAACTCCAGTTTCTGTCTTATTTTGTTCCTTATCGAATTCCTCAAAGTGGCTTTTATTAAAAATATTAAAATAACACTACGCATTAGTTACATAATTCTATTTTCACTGTTGCACCGTGCATATTGATTCAATTCACTTTATTTTTTTACCAACTTATGCACTTGTATATCAGTTAATATTAAAGCTAATACATAAAATATTAAAAGATAAACTATAAAATTATTTAAAACTCCGACATGTTTCGGTTTTCTTGATAAAACCATCTTCAGGGAGTCTCCTGTGCCTATTAAAGTTACTTGTTATCTTTTAATATTTTATGTATTAGCGTTAATATTAACTGATATACAAGTGCATAAGTTGGTAAAAAATAAAGTGAATATAACCTATACATTAATTATAAAAATGTAGTAATTAATAATAATTTATGGAAGGCTCCAAGACCTTATTTTGCTCTTCAGAATTCCCACAGGCATGGGGAAGTATTTCTTTGGAAATCTATAGACAATTTGGACACGCGCCGTTTCGCCAACCCTGTCCTATCAGTTCGTCTTGCACTTCATTAGCTATACACTTCCCCTTCCTGTCTCCTTTGCTTCAATTAATTCTATATCAGACAGCAATTCTCGCTGCACGTTACGTCCTGTTATCCAACATCAGTCCGAGGACACGTGCCAGGATCGATCAGTGCCTTGTCCACGTGGAATCGTGCGTCATCTGCATCATGTATTCAGGTTGTACCTGAAAACTACATGTTTGCGCGCATTATGCAGTTGTTGACAAGTGACAAAGGTTGATCTGTTAACATTTAACCGTGTCTAACACTATAAAGAGTTACGAAGAACCTCCGACTTGCCCATTTCTTGTGAATGTCGCCTTGCGATTCGATAAATATCGGGGACTCTTGAAATAAGGAAAGTTAACAGGATGAACTCCGAGAAACTAAGTTACTTAAATGGAACACAGTCCACCGAACAGAATCCAAAATACGTGTTTTGTAGTCAGTACACGAGGTCTGTTCTGCTGAGACCCTCAGGTTTATCTACAGGTAACTCAGACCTGTGGTCAATCCTTCCGCCCAAGTCCGCCCACACTCGCTCTCTATCCTGTGCGAAGCGAAGATCTGAAATGCCGGTCACAGCTGCCAATCAACCCGTTGGCTTAACCGACAGCGGAGACAGTCTGTCCACAAACTTCCTTTGTGGTAGTCCTGGTCTTCAATGAAAATCCATAGATAATAACTAAGAGAAATTCATTTCCTATATTCCGTTGCCACAAGACGCTTGTACGGGATGGGGCATAAAGATCTCCCACTTTTCGAAGAAGTATTATAAAAAAAAAAAATGAAAGAAGCCATCTAGAAAAAAATTTAATATATTTCTGAAAAGTACATTAAAACAGTTTTTTTAATGGGTGTTAAAAATCAGATCAGACATATGGCGGCCGACATTGGCAACACATTGCTGAAGACGTTCCCGGAATTTCTTCATCACTCTCTGGGTTAGCTCAGGCTGAATGGAGTCGATTTCCTGTTGGATCCTTTCCTTCAAATCCTCAAGAGATCGAGGACGATGTTTTGAAAACCTTTTCCTTTAGGTATCCCCAAAGGAAAACGTCACACGGGCTTAAATCAGGTGACCGTGCCGGCCACTCCACGTCTCCCCTTAAAGAGATCAAAAGCCCAGGGAACAACAACAA